>Ga0194039_1001224_pt1 | contig 13977 bp, 11 predicted proteins | sample JunL228m_MetaG_FD_148679 | JGI IMG/M metagenome (GOLD analysis project Ga0194039, IMG submission 148679) | Anoxic zone freshwater microbial communities from boreal shield lake in IISD Experimental Lakes Area, Ontario, Canada - Jun2016-L227-8m | ecosystem: Environmental > Aquatic > Freshwater >... | reverse complement strand
TAACAATGGCAATGAACATTTTATTGGGACGATCATTACAAAACATTCTCCACCTAATGCGCTTGGAGAAAACCAATATGAACTTATCGATGGACAACAGAGGTTAACAACCTTCTCTCTCTTGCTTAAAGCTATTGCTACAAAAGCGACAGCGCAAGGAACTTTCTTCAATCTTAAAAAAAAGGCTAATGAGTTATTAATTTTTGAAAACTCAAAAGCCGAAAAATTTACTCGCATTGAACTTTCACGAAATGATAAAGAGTATTTTGAGGCAATAATATTTGATAAAGACCTAAATTTATTGCCGAATAAAGAGCATAAAATATTAGAATGCTACCATTACTTTTTAAATAAACTTGAACATCATAAAGACGAAGAACTAGAAAAGCTAAGGACAACCATATTACAAAATGTGCCAGTTATTAATATGACACTTGCATCAACAGATGATGAGCAGGAAATATTTGACACTATCAATTCTCTTGGTGTTCGTCTGACAACAGGAGAACTTTTAAAAAATTTTATTTTTTCAGACAAAGAAATCAGACCCCTTTATTCAGAATATTGGGAACAAGTTTTTGAAGACGATGAAGAACAAATAATATTTTGGAATAAACCCAAAACTTCAGGAAGAGTTGTACGAACAAACATTGAAGTTCTTTTGTATTGTTATCTGATTATTCAAAAGGGAACTGCCGTAGAACTTGAAAAGCTTTTTAGCGAGTATAAAAATTGGTTCAAAGAAAAAACATCAAATGAGAAAATAGCTTTTCTAAAAGAACTGAAAAAATATGCGCAATTGTATTTTAACTTTCCAGAAGGAACGGAGTTGAATGAAATTGCGTATTTTCAAGACGAAGAAAGATTTTTCCATATCATTGAAAACCTCGAAATAACAACTGTTTATCCACTTGTCCTTTATATCTATAAACAAGTTTTCGATAATAAAATTCGAATACAATTATTAAGCATTATTGAAAGTTATTTAGTAAGGCGAAATGTCTGCCGCTTAACAACAAAGAACTACAATAACCTGTTCATACAAATAATTGTCAGCTTCGATGATTTAAAATCAGTAACTGCCGATAATTTAATGACTATTCTTAATGGTTTTACAGAAGATACAAATAGATTTCCGTCTGATTCTGAGTTCAAAACTGCATTTTTAAATGAATTCTTAAGCAACTCTAATGCAAGAGAGATTTTATTCTGCATATCTTTATATCAATTAAGCGATCCACGATATGATACTAAAAAGTTAAGCTCTTTTAACTACTCAACAGAACATATGATGCCTCAAAAATGGGAAACAAATTGGGGCAGAGAGGGAATGAATGAGTCCGAGAAAATAAATCGCAATAAAAAGATAAAGACTTTAGGAAATTTGACTTTGGTCACAAAGAATTTAAACAGCAGTATGAAAAATGCGACATGGAAAGAGAAGAAAAAGAAACTCGATGAATATTCCTGTTTAAAAATAACAACCGATTATACTTCCGAAACAGAGTGGGATGAGGCAAAAATTGATAACAGAGCTTCAGATTTGGCTTTATATGGACTGAAAATATGGAAAGATTATATCAAAGAGAATAAACGAGTAGAAGTTACAACTATAAATGATTTATACACTCAATTGAAAGATAAAATAATCTCATTTGGCCCTGATATCACAATAGAACAAAAGAAATATTACACAGCATTTAAGAGAAAGAGTAATTTTGCATGCTCTAAACTCCAAAATTCTCGGATAAAACTATGGTTGAGAGTGCCCAAAGAGAAATTTAATGACTCAAAAAAATTTGCAAGAGATGTTTCAAAAGTGGGACATCATGGGACAGGAAATTACGAGATAATCTTCAATTCAAAGGACAATTTAGATTATATTGTAGATTTATTAAAACAAGCATATTATGAAGATGCAAAATCTACAAATCAATATAATTCGGAATATCATTTAGAAAGAATTAAAGATGATACAATAAAAGGAAGTCTAAATGTATTAAGAAACAGCATAAGAGGGATTGATAAAAACATTATAGAACACTTTTCCAAATATCATATCAACTATAAAAGTAAAGTTGACTTTTGTTTAATATATATTCAAAAAAACAATTTTTGGGTAGATGTAAAAATCAACAGAAATAAAATTAAGTCAGAATCATTAGATATAAGAGAACATAAAGACAAGATTTGGTCACATATTCGATTCAACCCAAAAACTAATTTAGATGAACTTCTTAGGGTTATAAAATTAGCTTTTAATTTGGCATCTAGATAAAAATTTATATGGATACGAATGTATTTATATCATATTCTCACGATAGCAAAGAACATGAAAGCTGGGTTTTGCAATTAGCTACTCGTTTACGCTCGAATGGCGTTGATGTTTTGCTTGACCGATGGAATTTAAGACTAGGTCAAGATTTAGCTGCTTTTATGGAAAGGGGATTATCAAACGCCAATAGAATAATATGTATTTGTTCTCAATCATATGTTAAAAAAGCTAATGAAGGGAAAGGGGGAGTTGGGTATGAAAAGCAGATTATTACTGGAGAAATGCTGACGGATTTAAATACTAATTGGGTGATCCCTATAATTTTAAATAATCCAACTCAAAATAAAGTGCCGATTTTTTTAAAAGGAAGAGTATATATAAGTTTTGAAAATCAAAGTCTTTATGAATGTAAATATGAAGAATTGCTTAGGGAATTGTTAGATGAGCCTGTCTTACCAATTCCTCCTTTAGGGAAAAATCCTTTTAAAGTTGTTAAAGAATATGCTCAACAGAAGTTTATCCCTAATAATGAAAGATATGTTTCTCCCGCTATGAGAGGCAGAGTTACATTTGATTATTCAAATAATAATGGACGGTATTTTATTGGACACGGTGAATTGATGTTTGAAACAGACTGGTCTAAGGCAAGCAATACAAATATTCATCTTTATAATGACCCTCCTAGCATCAAATCTGTTGCTCTTGCAAAAGATGTAGATAATATAAAATTGATAAAAGACGCGAGAATATATAATAGTTCTTCAAGAGTAAGAACTCCGAATCTAAATCAGATTACGATACTACAAAATATTAACGGATTTTATGCTGCTATTAAAATTATTGATATTAAAGATGATACTAGAGGAAGTGAAAATGATGAACTAACATTTGAATATGTAATTCAAACAAATGGGACTCCTGATTTTACTAAAATAGAATAAATATATTTCAAGAATCATCAACTCTTCATCCCTGATTACAAATAAAATATTGATGAATAAAGATAAACTCAAAGATACCGGATATGCAATCGTAAAAGCGACTTTAGGTTCCATCCCACTTGCTGGAGCTGCTGCCTCAGAACTATTATCGTTGCTTGTAGCCTCTCCTTTAGAAAGGCGCAGAGAAAAGTGGATGAGTGAAATAGGGGAGAGGTTATTAGAGCTAGAGAGGGCAGGGAAGATAAACTTAGAAGCATTAAAGGAAAATCCTGTATTTATTGATACAGTGCTAGCTGCAACTCAAATAGCCCTTAAAACAAGCGAACAGGAGAAACTATATGCCCTTAAGAATGCTCTTATTAATACTGCGTTAAGTGAATCTCCAGATCAATCAGAAATTCAGATATTTATATCTTTAATAGATATATATACTATATGGCATATTAGACTACTTAAATTATTTGACGATCCTATCAAATGGTTCAAAGATAAAAGTCTTGCTAAACCCAACTACATGAGTGCTGGGCTTAAAAATATTATAGATATTGCGTTTCCCGAACTACAGGATAAAAATGAGTTCTGCAATATCATATGGGATGATTTGCATAGGGCAGGCTTCCACAAAAGTGGGTCACTCCATGTCATGATGACAAATAATGGGCTTATGGCTAGCAGAACTACTGAATACGGGAAAAATTTCCTTAAGTACATATCAGAATAATCGAACAGGATGAATTCGATCAGTAGAGCTATGTCCTATAAGCGATGCTTCAGCTTAGCTCACTTTTTAGAGCTAGATGGACCTTGTCCTTTAGGCGGAGGGGGGGCGCTGGCTTTCGGTGGGTTATTAACCCCGCCTTTTCTTTCATAGCCATCATTAACTATTCTGATCTCTTGACTAATGTTCTTTTTTTCTGTCATTTTTTTTATCCTTCCATTTTAATGAATCAGTAACAGGAATATTCCCAAATTCTATGGTCAAATCCTCTCTACTTCTTGCTATATACATACATCCAATTTGATACAATGGCTTACCCGTTTCATTACTATATACGCTAACATCCCGCAAAAGAAGTTCTGGCTTATTTGAACTTTGGGAGAAAGCGTTGACCCATCCCTGATATATTAGATTATATTTATGATCTCTAACGGTAACCCATTCGTCCAAATCTTTTGAATTAAAAGTAAATTCCCATACATCAGTTTCAGCAAATTTATTGGTGACAGACAGTATTCTGGCGATTTTATAATGAAAGCTTCTGTTAATAATAAATGATATTACATATGAAAGAACTGCCGCTGTGATGCATACCCATACAATTTCCCCAAATGATATGGGCATACTATTATCTAGCAATGAACTAGTGAAATATAGTCTGCTGTTTATGCTGAAAACAAGCGATAGTAACTTTAATAACAGCCAATACGAAAAATAGCTTACAAAACCATATGTAAATGACACTATTACGAAATAAAAAGGAGTTTTCTTTTTATGAGTTGTAAATTTATCGACAAAAATTGAACAAATAATCCCAGGAAGGAATAGAAGCAGTATTCTGATTGTAAAGTCACTTAGATTCATTTTGTATACCTACACAAACATCTTCTGAAGAAGTCCTTTTTTGAATTCCTTTAAGCCTTGAAGTTCATTGGATACAAGTTCTATTTTGCTGTCTATTGCTGTGAAAAATGAAGCTATTTTTTGCTGTTCGGAAAGAGTGGGAAGATTTATGAAGACCTTAGAAAGATTTGTTTTTGATATTCCGAGAACTGAAATGCCTGTAGCAGCTTCTTTTATTGCTCTTTTGACTTTATCTTCAAGTAGAATATATCCTCTATATCCAAAAGCAGTCAGATTTTTGTTGTCTCTTGCAAGAAATGTATGAAGCCCTGCTAATATCTTTGCCCCTTTAATATTTTTAATTTCAGTAGCTTTTCCTATATCTGCATAGTCTTCTGAGGCATCAGCTATAATCAAATCTCCTTCACGGCAATAACTGTTTAAGTTTACTCTTGATAAGTCCACATCTTGGTTAATAAAAGGAATTTTATGTCTTTGTGCATCTAAAAAGCTCTGGTACTTAGTATGTATGTCCCCGTAGTGAATATTGTGTATTTCCCCTTTATCGCTATTAAGTAAGGCTCTAGAAAAGGAATTTGTTGGTAAAAAAGTAAACACATCACCGAATCTTTTCTTTTGCCAATCTGGAAAGTCCTTGCCGTCATCTGCTTTGAATCGGAGTTCTTGGGAGAAGAGCTGTTGCATTATGCCTTTTTTGTATTTTTCCCATAGCTCCTTTTTCTTCTGAGTCTTCTCTATCTTTTCATCAACCTTTGAAAGAAAGGCAGCTATCTTTTCTTGTTCGGGAAGAGAGGGAAGAAGTGTTATGCACTTGTTAATCTCACCTAAATTTATCTTTTTAGGAAAAGCGATGTGCAATGTTCTCTGATGCAACTCATTTTGGAATATTGAAGTTTTTATATATTGGTTGAGGAATTTAGAATTGTATTTATTGGACTGTTTAATTAATGCAAGACTTACATAAAATGATGCCTTAACATCCCAATCTAAATACTTTGATGAACCTATATCACCAATTCGTGTCATAAGAATATCTCCTCTTTCGAGTTTTATTCTTCTATTTTCATTCTCGTAAACTTCAGAGGAGATATATTTTGTGTTGTCATAATTATTACTGGTTACATGCTCAACACTATAAAATGGTATTCCTACCTTTGTATATTCAGGAGTTGAATGTGTTCCATCATATATTTTTGCCACCTCACCCAACCTCTTTTCATCCCACTCATCAGAAAACTTCTTAAACCTCAACTCAGGAATTTTTATTTTATTTTCCATAAAGAGAACTCCAGTTGATGTGACTTTTAAGTGTGTTAAACATACTCAAGTCAATATGCCTTCCTTTCAGTAGCTTCTCATTTGAGCAAAGGGCTAGATATTCAAGAACTCTTGAACATACATATTCACTGTCTTTGCTTACTCCAATTTCTAGTTCTGGAGCCAGTTTGTGGGTTATAAATTTAAAAGGGGCTTTAGACCTTCTGGTAATTCTTTTTGCATATAAGCTATAGTATTCTCCTCTAACTTGAGTGCCAAGGAAATGGAGTCTTATATAGCCTATAATTGCATTAAATCTCCAGTGCCCTCCGAACCTGTTTACATATTCCTCTCTGAATAACATTTGAATATCAACAGTATTATTTTTGTTTAAATTCTTATCTATATAGTTTGTTAATTCTCTGCTGTATTTGCCTTCAGATTTTATGTATACAGGAATATCGAAAAAGAATTTTGTCTGCATTTTAAAGCGCTCCTAAAGAACTGGAGCTTTAATGCCTAGCTCATTACAGTATTTGAGTATGTCGGCATCTATTGCTTTTATATCAGGTTCTATGGCTTTGAGTTCATCGACTATTGAATTTATGTCTATACTCTTTTCTTGTTCAAATGTATCAATATAGCGAGGGATATTAAGGTTGTATTCATTCTCTTTGATTTCAGCTATTGGAGCGACATAGGCGAACTTTTCAATATTTTTCCTGTTCTTGTATGCGTCCATAATTCTTTCGACATCTTCATTTCTGAGAAAGTTCTGAGTTTTCTTTTTCTCAAAGTAGTTTGAGCCGTCAATGAAGATAATATTGTCGGAATTTACTCTGCACTTTTTGAATACCAATATGACTGTAGGAATGGAAGTGCCGTAGAAGATATTTGAAGGCAGCCCTATAATGGCATCCAAGTAGTTTCTGTCTTCAATTAAGAATTTTCTTATCTCTCCTTCTGAACCGCCTCTAAATAAAACTCCATGAGGCAAAACAACAGCCATAGTGCCGTTTTCATCGAGTTGGTAAATCATATGCTGCACGAAGGCATAATCAGCTTTTGATGCAGGTGCAAGTCTGCCATAAGCTGAGAATCTTTCATCGTTGAGGAATAAATCAGAAGCAGACCAATTAGCCGAGAATGGGGGATTTGCGACTACAGCTTCAAACTTTATATCTGTGTGCTGAGGATTAGTAAGAGTATCGCCTTGAACTATGTCAAAATCGCTGAACTTAACGCCGTGCAGAATCATATTCATTCTAGCTAAGTTGTAAGTGGTCTGATTTAATTCTTGCCCCGAGAAATGTGATACGACACTTTCTTTTGAGATTCTAATGAGTAGTGAAGCCGAACCAGTAGTAGGGTCATAAGCACTTTTTATTTTATCTTTTCCAAGAGTGACAATCTTGGCAAGAATCTTCGATACCTGTTGAGGCGTATAGAATTCACCTGCTTTTTTACCTGCATTGGAAGCAAACTCTCCGATAAGGTACTCATAAGCATCACCAAGGATGTCCATATTGCTATTATGAAGTTCAAAGTCTATCTGAGCAAGCTGTTTGAGGATTTCAGAGATAACATCATTTTTATCTTTCTCGCTTTTTCCTAGCTTCGATGACTGCAAATCAACATCGTCAAAGAGTCCTACAAAGTCGTCTTCGCTTTCGTGTCCAAGAGTTGACTGTTCTATGCTTTTTAATGTTTTGTTGAGGTCATCCAGTATGAATTCTTTCTTCTGAGCTTTAGCAACAAGGCTTCTGAATAAGTATTGAGGTTCAAGAAAGAATCCTAAATGTTCTACAGCCTCTTCTTTTAATGCATCAGCATACTTCGAGTCATTGAAAGCTTTGGCAAAGTCTATGACATCTTCTTTAAGGGTCTTATTGAGGAAGTGTTCGAGCTTTTCCGAAAGAAATTTATAGAAAATGAATCCAAGCATATAGTTCTTGAACTCGCTTGCATCCATTTTCCCTCTGAGAATATTGGCTATTGCCCAAAGTCTGTTGAAGAGTTTGATTTGATCATCTGACATCGAAATTAGTCCTTATTTTAGAAATGTGAATTTCTCTATGATAGCAAGTATTTTCTCTTTTATGGTCTTAGTCTTTTCTCTCTTTTCAATGAATTTGAGTTTGTCATTGAACGAGTCTTTTATAACATCAGTCTTTAGTTTGCCTGAGAACTCATATTCGGCTATGACATCCCTAATGGCTGTAGGATTAAGATTCTCTTTGCTGATAAGCTCTACAAGTGCCTTTTCTCTTTCTGCATTGAAATGTTCATTAAGTTTGTCTTCGATTTCATCTTTATTCTTGATATATGGAAGATTCTTTTCGATGAAGTGTTTAATAAGTTCCTTCTTGCTCTTTAGTTCAACTGAAGAATCGAGCGTCTTGATAATGAAGTCTTTGTCTTTCTCATAAGACTTACTCTTAGGATTAAGTCCTTTAAGCAGCATTACGATATATGTGGCATTGATTATATCGTGCTTGAGAAGTTCTAATTCAAAGTCAATATCATCAAGAATAGAAACTTTTTCTGTAGTGTTTTTTATTGAGTCATATATATCAAGATATTTGCTTTTGTAGTCCTCAAAAATTTGCTCTGTGATATTGAGATTATCCCAATCAAATTCAGTGAAAACGAGAAGCCTTGTAAGGACTCTAAGCAGATTCCTGTAGATTTCTATAAATTTAGCTTTTTCTTCTTCTGTTGCGTATTCGTCTATGGCTTTAAGACTAGGGGCTATCTTGAAGAGTTCGCTTAGATTGTTATTGAATATATCTGAATACTCTTCATAAGACTTCATAAGGACTGTAGTCAAAGAATTGGGGTCAGAGTAAAGGCTTATCGCAGTATCGGTGTCTTTCTTGAGATTTCTGAAAGAGACAATATTGCCGAAAGCCTTCTTTTCTCCTGCTATCCTGTTGGTTCGTGAAAATGCTTGTATCAAGCTGTGATACTTCAAATTCTTGTCCACATAGAGAGTATTGGTAAGCTTGCTGTCAAATCCTGTAAGGAACATATTAACTACTAGCAGTATGTCTATCTGCTTTTCTTTAACCCTTTTGGATATATCAATGTAGTACCCTGCAAATTTGTCTGTCGTGTAGTCTGTGCCAAACATATCGTTGTAATCGTTCAAAAATCTATCAAGGCAGTCCCTTGAATGTTCTCTGTCATCCTGTGGGTCTTCATTTGCATCAAAGCTGAATATAGTGGCTATTTTGAGGTTGGGCTTCTTCTGTTTGAATATGTCATAATATTTGATAAGAGCATTGACGCTTGAGACCGTAAATATGGAATTGAACTCTTTATTGTGGGTCTTTCTATCGTGGTTATTTATTATGTAGTCAGCAACCTTTCCAATCCTCATATCGCTATCCATTACTTCCTTTGTGTCTATGGCTTCCACATCAATATCAAGCGAAGTTTTGTCCTTGTACCTGCCAAGGTATTCTACTGAGAAACCAAGTACATTTCCGTCATTTATGGCATCCTTGATAAGGTACTTATGAAGGCAACTCTGAAAGATGTCCTCGGTAGTTTTGAAGTTCTGTGCATTCTCTGCAAATATCGGAGTACCTGTAAAGCCGAATAGCTGAATATTATTAAAGTAAGAAGTTATCTTAGAGTGCATTTCACCAAATTGGCTTCTGTGGCATTCGTCAAAGATGAATATAATCTTGCTCTCTTTATGTTTATCTAAACTGTGAGTGTATATGTCAACAGCCCTTGTCAGTTTTTGAATGGTTGTGATGATTAGCTTGTTTGTACCGTTCATATGTTTTACAAAAGATGTGGTACTATCCGTGCTATCTACGCAATCCTTGCTGAAGCTGTTAAATTCCTTGAGAGTTTGATAGTCTAAGTCCTTTCGGTCAACTACGAATATTACTTTGTCAATTCTTTCATCTTCTATTAGTATCTGACTAGCCTTAAAAGAAGTAAGGGTCTTTCCACTGCCTGTGGTATGCCATACATAGCCGTTTCTTTTAGTGTCAACGGCTCTTTTCACTATGGATTCAACGGCGTAATATTGATAAGGTCTGAGAACCATTAGAACCTTGTCTGCTTCCTGTAGAACGATATACCGTGCTATCATCTTGGAGATATGGCATTTTTCCAAGAACTGTTCAGTAAATTCGTTCAGAGCGGAATACTTACGGTTATCCCTGTCTGTCCAAAAGAATGTGTACTTAAAGGACTGCTCTCTATTATTGGCAAAATACTTGGTATCGACTCCGTTACTTATGACAAATATTTGTACATAGTGGAAGAGATTGCCGTAGGAGTGCTTTTGGTAGCGATTTATCTGATTGAAGGCTTTCTTGAGTTCTATACCTCTTCTTTTTAGCTCTATCTGGACAAGAGGAAGTCCATTTATGAGGATAGTTACATCGTACCTATTCTTATACTTTCCTTCAAGGTTAATCTGATTGGTAACTTGGAATATATTCTTGCACCATTCGGCTGTATTGAAGAACTCGATGTATATAGTCTCTGAACCTATGTTCAAGGCATATCTGTCTCTTAGTTTCTTAGCCTTTGCGAAGACAGAGCCACCGTCAAGATGGATAAGGATTCTATTAAACTCTTCATCGGAAAGGGATATTTTATTGTAAGCCTCAAGTTGAGTTCTAAAGTTGCTAATTAGCTCTGATTCAGTATTGATAGTAAGATACTCGAAGCTTTGAGACACCAATTGCTCTATCAGTTTCTTTTCGAGAATTGCTTCAGCTTCAAATGTCATTATTATGCCTTTATTTATATCAATATAAGCAAGAAGCTATTAATATAATAAATATTAGGGGCATAGCTCACTTAATAAGAATATTATAAATGAGAAAGTATAAAACGGTATATCCCCGTCTATATCGACTGAGAATTTATGGGCCGATTTGTTGAGTTTGACCCATTAATCTAGAGATGTAAAATTTCAGAGGAAATACAAAATGGAATTAAGGAGCTGAGTTATATGAGAATAAACAATAAGCGTTCTACTTCTTTTTGGATATTAATAATACTTGGGGTCATAATACTAATAGCTTTTTATGTTTTTGATAAACCCATATTTAACATGTTATCTAAATGGGATATAGCCTTATTATTTGTATTACAATTGATAGTTACTGGGATAATACAACTTATTTTTCAGTTACAACACACGAAGATTCTTAAAAATATTGAGTGGAATAATAAAAAGCGTGAACAAGCCATATCTGTAGCTTCTCTTTTTGCAGAATGGATAAATAAACCTATGAATAAAAAAGAAGTGAACCGCTTAAATTGGGAAGTAATGCTTTGGGTAGATGATGATCTAGCAAAAAAAATCAGCATGCGGCTCCAAAATGACCAAACTGCAGCCAATATTCAAGAAATACTTATAGATATTAGAAAAAAAATTCAAGGTGACACCACAACATTAAAACCATCTGATATTGTTTATTATCCGTAAAGGCGATGGGATTTTAAATGAATGATTTAGATGGAAAAAAGAAAATAGGAATTTAAGATTAATTATATTAAAAGCACTTTAAAGGGAGAATTATCATGAGCTTAATAAAAGAGTATATGGATAAATTAAATACTGGCTGGGGGATTACTGGTTTGATGCAAGAATTATTTAAATTAATTTCAGATTATAATACATACAGAAATACTTTTCTTTTTGTCTATTCTTCAGCATTATCTAAACCAATACCAGGAAGGGCACTTGTTCAAGATGATTATTATATTATTCATGATCTTTTAAAGTCAGTTGATTCAGAAAATATAGATTTTTATATTGAAACTCCGGGAGGAAGTGGGGAAACAGCTGAAGAAATTGCAAGATTCCTCCATAATAAATTTAAAACAGTTTCTTTTGTGATTTCAGGAGAAGCAAAAAGTGCTGGGACTCTACTAGCTTTATCTGCAGATGAAATATTGATGACAAGTACAGCAAGTCTAGGCCCTATTGATGCTCAAATACAAATTGGGAGATTTAATGTTTCAGCGCATGATTATTTAATTTGGATTGAAGAAAAAAGGAAAGCAATAGCAACTGGCACAAAATTGGATCCGATTGACATCACAATGATCGCTCAAATAACACCCGGAGAATTAAAAGGAGTGGATAATTCATTAAACTTTGCTAAAGACCTAGTTATTAAATGGCTACCTAAACATAAATTTAAAAATTGGGATTTTACTGAAACCCGAAAAAGTGAAGTTACAGATGTTATGAAAGTAAATAGAGCTAAAGATATTGCCGATGTATTAACAGAACATTCAAAATGGCGTTCTCATGGGCGTTCTTTAAAAATTGAAGATTTAGAGAGTAAGGAAATAAACCTACGGATTAAGAAAATCGATGAAGATTCTACATTAAGCAATATTGTTTATAGAATTCAGACTGTATGCAGATTAATCTATGAAACTTCAACAACTTATAAAATATTTTCAACTTGTGACAATAAAATATTTAAACAGGCAATACCTTCAATTCCTCAATCTATGATGATGTCAATGATGCCAATGATTCCGAAAGTAGATTTATTGCCATTAAAACAAAATTGTCCTAAATGTGGGAAAGAGTATAAACTTATTGCAAAATTTGCAGAAAATGATATTAAAGAAAATGAATTAATAAGTAAGGGCTATTCTTCTTTTCCAAAAGATTCTATAATTAACTGTGATTGTGGTTTCGTTATTGATTTATCTGGCATTAGAAACGATTTTGAAAGTAAAATAAATAAAAAGATTTTGCCTTAAAATAGAAAGTAATGAGGGGTGAAGTTATGAAAGATGGAAATGATATGGCATTATTAGATTTTATTACAGATGTAAAAAGTGGGAAATACGGGTCAGTAAATAATGATATTGTTAAAGAAGAAAGGATGGAAGATTTTACGGTAGAAGATTATTCAGAAGAAATTTATTACTATAGCATAAGGTAATCATAAGAGAAACTATATATAGTCGCTTTAGGGGGGGTAATTTACACATTCGTGCCAAAAGTGGCGGGTATGAATTCCAATCTTCATCCTAAAACTGGGGTGATATTATCTTGTATCTCATCTTTTTTATCGTTTTCTATTGAGTAATGCTCATCAGAAACTTTAAGTATTATCTTTCCTTCACGATCTTTTATTTCTGATTCAGTGTAAAGCTCCCGTTTTTTGATTGCATTATACAATACTTTCAGTTCTTTTCCATAAATCCATATTTCGGTATAGGAGTGTTGAGATGAACCCTATGTGTTAGTTAACTATTCCAAGATTGGGGGCTCTAAAAAAGGTATCTTAGCAAGTGTTGCTTTGTTTTGGAGATTAATATCTGCTGATACTAGTATTGTTATATCACTTGGATAAAAGCGTTGTATTTCGAGAATGCTTGCTATTATGCGATCGTCATTATTTTCTTTATCAATCCAATCAAGAGTTCTTGAAAAATTGGGTTCTTTTGCAATTGCTTTTATACATATATTCTTGTCGAAAGTGACACCTGAAAGTAAATCGCCCTGATTTCTTAGACCTTTTATTCTTTTAATTACAGACTTTGCTTTTTCACGACAATCAGGGTTTTTATGCTCAACTTTTAATTTGTCGAGTTCAGATAAGACTGTAGGGAGAAGAATAATCGTTGGGGTTTCTATATTTAAGATATCTCTATACCCTGAAAATTCAGGGCAGATAATTAAGCTGTTTGTATCTGGAATAATTAAATTATGTGAGGGTTGAGAATGATGAATACATAGTAAATTTTGGAATTTTTGGAATTCTTCTTTTATCCTTTTAATATTTTTCTTGGGATCATCGCTTAGTCCCCAATCACTTTCTAATTCAATTTTACATTTTATATACTTTATAGTTGCTTTAATTTCATTGTTCGTAATGTCTGGAGCATCATTAAATAAAAGCAGAAAATGTTCA
>Ga0194039_1001222_pt1 | contig 13999 bp, 11 predicted proteins | sample JunL228m_MetaG_FD_148679 | JGI IMG/M metagenome (GOLD analysis project Ga0194039, IMG submission 148679) | Anoxic zone freshwater microbial communities from boreal shield lake in IISD Experimental Lakes Area, Ontario, Canada - Jun2016-L227-8m | ecosystem: Environmental > Aquatic > Freshwater >... | reverse complement strand
GACGAGGTGATCCTTTTAGACACCCCGGCCGGTCTTGAGCATTTCGGCAGGGCGGTGGCGGATGGTTTTACCTGTGCGGTGGTTGTTGCAGATCCTTCCTACAATGCCCTCTCCGTTGCACGGGAATCTGCTGCACTGGCAAGGCAACTGGGAATCGGGCAGATTATTCTTGTAGTGAATCGTGTCGGTAATCCTGCGGAACGGGACAAGGCACTTGAGCGGGCCGGGCATCTCGATGAATTTTCCCGGGTGATGCTGCTCTCTTTTGCTGCCGAGGTGATTGCTGCGGAACCTGAAGTCTGCCCGCTCCTTTCAACCGAATCGGATTTCATGCAAGCGATCAAGGACCTCGCAGCAACCATTACCCATCAGTGCGAAGTCCGCTCGCCATAGGTTTACCCAATGGGGATGATTTCAGTTTTGTCTACTCCAACAAAAAATTTATTGCCACAATCGATTCCGGTTTAACTGAACAGGACCGATCCGATACGCCCCTTTCGGCACCGGTATCACATCATGGAATTCACATCAAAAACCGGTACTAGATCCCCGTCCCCAAGAATTGTTACGCCACTGATTCCACGGATGTCTCCTGATATGAAACTATTTGTTGGTTTTACGACAACCTCCTGTTGCCCTTCTACTGCATCAATCGGGATACAGCATTTGCGTTTCTGGAATTGAACGATAAGGATCACATTGCCGGTCTTTGGGGAACCATACATTTTTGTGAGAGAGTAGAACTCAAGCACTTCTTCCCGGTGGACAATCATCTCTTTTTCGCCAATGCAATGCCGGGTATCTTTTACAAAGTTTGTAACTTCAACAATGCTGGAGATCGGTATGGCGATCCTTCTCCCATTGATACGGACGATCATCACATCGACAATGGCCATTGTCGGAGGAAGTACAAGTTCAAACCGCGAACCCTTACCGGCTGTAGTCTCGACCCGCACGGTACCTTTGAGCCCATCAATCGCCCGACGCACAACATCAAGCCCGACACCCCGTCCGCTGATATCTGAGATCGTATCCGCTGTTGAAAATCCCGGCTGGAAGAGCAGATCGATCGCATCTTCTGTTGAGAGCGTCTCTGCAGTCTCTCTAGTGATCAGTCCCCGTTCAACCGCTTTTGCCTTCACCTTTTCGATATTGATGCCGGCGCCATCATCCACCAGTTCAATCACCACATTGTCCCGGTCCTGGTGTGCCGAGAGCCTGACCAACCCTTTGCGGGGTTTCCCGTTTCGTTCCCGAACTTCTGGCGATTCGATGCCGTGATTGACTGCGTTCCTGATCAGGTGAAGCAGGGGGTCATTGAGCCAGTCCATGACGCTGCGGTCGAGCTCTGTATCGCCTCCTTCGATAACAAAATCCAGCTCCTTGCCATCGTACTTAGCGACATCCCGCACAACACGGGGCAGCCGGTTGAAGATCTGGTTGAGCGGGATCATACGGATCGTCATGATCAGATCCTGAAGATCAGCTACGGATCGTCCAACCATCCCTACAGTCTCGTCTAACTCCTTGCTCTTGAGATTTTTGGCGATCTGCTTGAGCCGGCCATGGTTGATGACCAGTTCTTCAATGAGATTCATGGTGCGGTCGAGCTGCTGGACATCGACACGCAGGTTTTTAATCTCACGGTTTTTGTCCTGCGCCATCGGTTGCCTGCCGGACTCTGTGGCACGCCCGTTTACATCAGCCCCGTCAAGTGCAGTCGGTTGCAGGGGTGATTGCGGGGATAATTCCGCTTCAGAAGTGATCTCTACTGTTGCAATCTCGGTTCCGAGCGCTGCCGTCTTCAATGCTTCCTCACCGGCATCGCTTGCGATGCTGACTGTCAGGATCCCGTTGAATTTTTCTTCATCAAGGGCTTTTTTTGTGGGATCTGAGGAGATGACCGTACCGAGTGATTCAAGATTATTGAGGGCAAGCATTGCCCGGATATCTTTCATGGTGCACTGATCAGCCACGGTAATAACGATGGTGAACCGTTGTCGGGGATCCTGTGCAGACACCTTCTGGTAGATATCCGTAGATACCCGCGAACTGGTGGATTGTTGTAGAACCGTCTGGGTTTTGTCCGTTTTGCTATGGTGTCCGTTCAGCCACAGGTTTAAGGCATCTACCTGACCGTCTGCATTAATTGACGATGAATCTCCGCCGGGTTCAACATCGTCTAACATCCGCTCGATAATGTCAGATCCCTTTAAGAGGAGATCTCCGAGTTCCTGTGATACTTTTTCGGTTCCGCTTCTGATGATCTGGAAGACATCTTCCATTGTGTGACAGAGATGCTCAAGATTTACAAATCCCATCGAAGCCGAAGCACCTTTTAAGGTATGGATGGACCGGAAAATTTCACCAATGGTATCCGGATCAGATCCCTGCTTCTCAAGAATCAGGAGATTCTTTACAAGCATTTCATGGCTCTCACGGGATTCTGCAACAAAAAGAGCCCGGTATTGCTCAAATTCCGACATGGATGTTCCTCCATTGTGTCCGGCAGTATTTCGCACTGAAACAGGTCCGGTTCAACGATATTGTTGATTTTCTTACCATCCGGTTGAGAAGCAGGGTCAGAGTTCCGGAAATATTTCTCTCCAACCACTGCCCATATAATCCGCAGTTATTTTGCATGATTGCACTCAGTTTTTTTTCTGACCGGGTACCAATACGATTCCTCATCATTTTCTTATCCGTAAAAAATTATACATCATTAACGCGATCCTGTGGGTCCTTTACTTATGTCCACTTCGTTAAATTCTCCGGCATTACTTCAGGTTCACCGATACCCGGTTTGTCGGGAATAACTCCCTCATATTGCACGATGAGTTTTTCGGGTTGCAGTTCCAATCCCCCGGATAAAACCGGGTGATTTAAAGCATCGCGAATTTCCTGCATCCTGGTTTTGTACATCTGAATCGCAGATTCGGTTTTTTCGGGATCTGTTATAAAGAAATGGGAAAATTTTTCAAGAATGTAGAGTTTTTTCTGGCATTTATAGAACTCATCGACCATCTGGTGTTCCTGAATTTCGCTCTTCAGGCTCTCCATCTCACCCTTCCGGTCAATGTAACGCTGTGTGATATTGACCAGAATAGTTGAGAGTTCCGATAATTCCTGCGGTTTTACCAGATAATCCTCGATATCACCGCCATACCGGTAGATCTCTTCGATATCCGGTATTTTTCCGGAACACATCGAGATGGGCAGGTGTTTTGTTGTGGGGTTCTTTTTTATTGCGCAGAGCGTCTCCCACCCGTCCATGCCCGGCATCAGAATATCGAGGAGAATAATGTCGGGTTGCAAGGTGTTGAGCAGTTCGAGAGCCTCCCTGCCTCCCAGTGCTGTGTGAACAGTATGCCCTTTCATGTTAAGGAATAGGGAAAAAATTTCTCTGATGTCATCGTTGTCATCGATTAGTAAAATGACGCTCATCGCAGATCACCTGACAGTTGCCGTTTCGGGAGGGACTGATTGGTGTGCCTGGAATGTTTCAAGAGGAACTGCTGGACTTTTTCAGATTCCAGCCAGCCCATATCAAGCTGGGTGACAATGTTGTCGATGATCTCAACCTGTTTATTGATCTTGTCATTATACCTGGTAGGATCAAGGGACGCGTATCCCCTGATTACCTGGAGCGGGTTTCTTATCTGGTCGTTTAGGATCTGGAACTTTTCGATATTGAGCGCCGTCTGGGTGAGCCCCGCTTTATTTAACTCTTCTTCAAGATATTTCCGTTCCGTAATGTCGCGGGACTGTATGGCAATTCTTACATCAGCTCCGTTTCTATCGGTGACCGGGTACACCGAAGTCTCAAGCCACTGGTCATTTAGTTTCTCTTCGAAATAGATCTGCCCGCTATCCGTCTGATGATCGATGATCCGGTCGATTGTTTCAGACAATACTGATGAGGTGAGAAAATCTCCAATCGCTCTTCCGGTTAGTGCTTCAGGCTGCTGTCCCAGCGTTGCTGCCATGGATTCATTAACGGCTATAATCAATCTCCCGCTGTTGATCAGGGCCAGATCATCCGGAATCGCGTTGAGTAAATTGTGAATCGTTATCTCGCTGGCGCGAAGGGCATGTTCTGCCACTTTGCGCAACAGTGCCTCACTGATATGGCTGGCGATCTGTTCGAGAGAATGGATGATATTGGGGGTGAAACAATCCTTCTTTACGGCATTGATCTGGAGTGTCCCGATGATCTCCTGCTGACCTTTTCGAATGGGGATGATGGCGACAGAAGCATACCCCTTGTAGATGCAGGTGTTGCGTGGCTGGAACCGGGGGTCCTGTTCGGATGGCAGATCTAATAAGGGCACCGAGTTGTTTGTCCAGAAACTTCCAAACGATGTAAAAAATGGATTCTTCGGATCTGTCTTTCCGGAGATGACAAGCCCGCACGTGCATTCCAGTCGGACATTACCCTCGGAATCCCGGCAGATTGCTCCGTTTTGTTCACGCGCAACCAGTGTGTTTTCCGTAAGGAGGAAATCAACAGAGAAACCATTCTCGACAAAATATGGGAAATCATAATTTGATTTGAGGCGAATGCCAATCGCATCCGCTTTCGTTGCCAGCTTGATTGCAGCAAGAACCCGGCTGACCATTTCTTTTAGTTCGGCAGGTTCGTTCATGATGCCAAGCACATCGGAGGAAAGCTGGCGATATGTCTCTGTTATTTTGCTATCAGTGATGTTCCGCGCAATGCCGAGAACCGCAGTTACATTTCCGCCCTTGTCCTTGATCGGGACAAGGGCGTTATCCTGCCAGAATTCCCGGTTGCCGTACAGGATTTTATGCTCATTGCGGAGGGGTTTTCCGGTTTCAAACACAGCTTTCAGATTCATGCCCTGCTGATCTGCAATATCATGGCAAAAGAAATTTCTCCGTGGTTTTCCGATGATCTCATCAACGGGGAGATTCAGGTGTTCTGCTGCACTGGAGTTGACAAACGCTATGGTGTCGTTCCTGTTGATGATGAAAATATTGTCAGGAGAAGATTCCGTAAGAATGCGATACCGGCTCTCGCTCTCATGTAACGCTTCTTCTGCTGTTTTGCGTTCGGTGATATCGTTAAAGGATTCTATTAGTACATCCTTTCCCCTCAATGTTGTTCGGACAACACTCTTGAAAATGGGTATGCGTTCTCCGCAGAGATTGAGCAGGACACGGTCAGAACAATTAACCGTCTGCCCCAGATCCGTGACCGGGCATTTACCCGGTTCGGCAGGACAGATAAACCTGTGGCACACCGAACCGACAACCATGTCCCTGTCTCCCCCGATCATTTCGAGGGCTTTGTCATTAACGTCAATGATCGCATGGGTCTTTGCATCCACGATCGCAATGCCAAACAACAGTGAATTACTGATCGTGCGGGATTGTTCCTCACTTTCGATCAGTGCTTCTTCCGCCTTCTTGCGCTCGGTGATGTCAGTGAGATAGCTCAGGATAGCAAGACGCCCTTCCCAGTTGATCAGGACAGCGCCGAGTTCGACCCACTTGATGGTTCCGTTTTTACAGATAATCCTGAAAGAATACCGGGGCAGGACATGCTCGCCATTAAGTCGTTGTATACTCATTTTCAGCACCATCGCACGATCTTCCGGATGGATGAATTCAATAAACGACTTTGACCTGAGTTCCTGCTCTGAATAGCCACTCATCTCAAGAGTCATCTGATTGGGCTGCCGGACCATTCCGTCCTGCATGACAAGAATCGCTTCATTGGCATTCTCCACTAATGTCCGGTATTGCATTTCGCTCTTTTGCAGCGCATCCTCCGCCTTTTTGCGTTCAGTGATGTCCTCAACAAACCCTTCGAAATGACGTGGTTTGCCCTGCTTTTCAGGCACGATACGCAGATGCAGCATTCCATACCACCGGGTTCCGTCCTTGCGACGATATTGGTTTTCAACGCTGATGGTTCCTCCGGCATTCAGTGCGGTGGTGTTAACTTCATCGCGCAGTGGGGGTTCAACATAGATCTGATCGGCGATGCTGGTGATAGATTTTACCACCTCTTCTGGGGAATTATAGCCCAGCATCTTTACCAGAGCAGGATTTACATCGATAAATCTTCCTGCGAAGGTAGAATGGAAAATACCGAGAGCTGCATTACGATAAATATTGTGATATTTTTCCTCGCTCACCCGTAGTGCTTCTTCTGCTATTTTGCGTTCGGTGATGTCCAGATTGGTGGATTGGTACCCGATCAGTTCTTCGGTTTCATCTCTGATTACTGTTGCAATACCCTGTGAAATAAACGTTGAACCATCAGTCCTTTTTGCAAGGAATTCACCTTCCCATCGTCCGAGCGTATCCAGTGCCTCTAGTACGGGTGTGCCATCTTTCTCACGTGCAAAGAAACTGCTCACAGAATTTCCGATAGCCTCATCTTGTGTCTGGTGACCCCAGAGTTTAAGGAACGCCGGATTTACATGGGTAATGATTCCGTGTTTGTCGGCGATGCTGTTGGCAGCTATTGATGACTCAAATACATTATTCTTTAAGAGAAGTTGCTCCTCTGCCACTTTGCGTTCGGTGATATCCATCACAAGCCCGGATACCTTCAATGGACTACCGTCAACCGCATGCTCGGAGATTCCCCCGATATCATGGAACCACAAATACTTACCATTCTGTGAACGCATACGGTAATTTACATTGTACTGTTTTTTTATCCCGTTGAGATGGTCCCGCATCTGCTGCATCATTGCATCGTAATCATCGGGATGGACTAAACTGGTAAAATCGGTATAATGGGAGAACTGTTCAGCCGGGTATCCAAGCATCTGTGCTTTGCGTTCGTTGAAAATAACGTTTCCGGTAACGCAGTCCATCTCCCACCATGCGAGGTTACCAGACATCATAGCAGATTCCAGTCGGGAGTGAGTGATCGCGAGTGCCTCTTCTGCCTGTTTGCTTTTGGTAATGTCGATCTCAAAACCATCCCAGATCGTAGTCCCACCCGGTAATTGTCGGGATACCGAGCGCAGGTGCACCCACCTCAGTTGACCGGACGGGATACGATACATGACTTCAATGTCAAAAACGGTCCTGTTTTTTAGCGCCAGATCTTCAGCTTCTGCCACACGGACCCTGTCCTCTTCGCTAAACTGATTGTATAATACCATCGGATCGTTCAGAACATCCTCTGCCGTTACACCATGGTTTTGTTCAACACCAGCGCTGATATAGGTAAAACGCCGCTGTCCATTCTTTTCAATAATCACCTGGTAGATCATGCCATTGGGCAGGTTATCACTCAAAAGGCGCAGATGTTCTTCGCTCTCTCTGAGTTTGCGCTCACCCAGTTCCATATCTTCGAGTGTTGCCCGCAGTTCCTGTTCGGTAGCAGTAAGGTACTCGTTCATCATCTCAAGTTGCAGGGCCTTTATTGTCACCGCTTCTTCCGCCCGCTTGTGCTCGGTGATGTCCCGAACTTCTGGTATCAGGAATAGTACGTTTCCCTGTTCATCCCGTACGGGCTTGAGTGAGAAATCCACATATATATCAGATCCATTAACCGTAGGATACCATGTCTCGAACCGTACAAATTTCCCTGATGCAGCTTGTAGAACCGCTTCTTTTAACCGGTCCTGCAACTCTTTCGAATGATTCCACCCGGGAGTGTCCCAGAAAGGTTTCCCTAACACATCCGAATCATTTATCCCCAATTTTTTCAGAGCACTCCGGTTTGCCTCGATAAGAGTCCCGTCCGTCTTCATCATGCCGATGAACTCGAAGGAGTGGTCGATGATCGCCTTACATTTCCGTTCGCTTTCGGCCAGTTTCTCTTCCATCGCATGTTTGAACAAGGCCATCTGGATCGTAACTTTTAAAGCCCGTTCATCGAGAGGCTTGAGAAGATAGCCGAACGGTTCGGCAGCAACCGCCTTTTCGAGCGTGGCATCCCCAGTGAGCGAGGTTAAGAAGATCACCGGTATTCTTAAGTTATTCCGGATCTCCCGTGCGGCTTCAATACCGGTCATTTTTTCTTTGAGGGTGATATCCATTAAAATGAGATCCGGTTTTAAAATATACGCCTTCTTGATCGATTCCTTGCCGGTATCGACAATCGCTGCCACAACGTATCCCATTTTTTTAAGCGTTGTATCAATTTGTCTGCTGACGGTGACTGAATCTTCAACAATGAGAATTCTTTCGCCGCTCATAGAGATACTCCAAACATTTCCTGTTTCGGAAAGACGTACCGGTTACCGGGACCCGTCTCTCGTGCAGACTTCTCCGTGTCTTTCGTTGTTAAAAAGAGATGATGGTTCATCATCAGCCCTGGGTTCTTCGAGCGCGAAAAACCCGGTCCTGCCCGGAATGTTCTCCTTCTTTTTCCTGATTGGTTCAGATTATAGATGCGAAGTTTCTGCCCGAATGCCAGAATATCTGTTATCTCAATGTGACATTGAGAAAACCGGATATCCTTTGTTACTGTAGCGGCAGTAACAATATTTGTGGCATCGTCTTCCCGTCCATTTGCCCGCACCGGCTCAAGATGATAACCCGCTTTTAGTACAATGCTCGTTCTGGAAGTAAGGTGGGATATTATGATTGCGCTGTCTGGTTTACTCTGACTCATAATTCTCCTGCCGTTGATCTGTTATTCCTGGTACTTTTTCGTATCCGAGGCAACCATTCTGGCATACCGGTTGACATCTGCCATATCCTGTGCAACCTGAAAACACGACGATGAGTTATCTTTACAGGCTGTAGCAACATCTGAAGCTTTTTCTGCCGTGCCATGAACCACATAATTCGCACCCTGTACCTGTGCCGTAAGTGTCATGACGGATTTTTCAGAAGATCTGGATGCGGTCAGCACATTTTCCATGTTATGGCTGATCTCTTCAACGGAACCGGCAACTGTTGTGAAGAGTTCAGAAGTCTCGTTGAATGCAGCACTCTCTGTCTGTAATTTATTTTTCATAATTCCCAGTGCGTCTTTAGCCTGCAGGGATTTTAAGGAAAGATCCTTTATCAGACCGGAAATTTTCATTGCTGATTTACGGGACGCTTCTGCAAGGAATGTTACCTCCGGAGGAGATGCCAGTGCAATAGCGGAGAAATACGATGGTTTCTTATCATCGGCTGCTGTATTTTTCGCTTGTAATTTTATCCGGTCTGACAGGGTGAGGATATGACCCGTGGTATCGCTAATCCGATCCACAAGAACAAAAAGATCGGATATATACGTATCAATTTCGTCCGAGGTTTGGGAGATCCCGGTAAAATCTGATTTAACCCTGCCCACTTTTTCAGCAGCGGTTCTTGAGAGATGAGCGGTCTTTTTTGCCAGACGAAATACTGCATCAGTGTCGACTGAAATTTCCTTAAGGCCGGCCGAGAGTTCTTTCATTCCCTTAAAGATCTCTTTAACCTTCTCATCCCCTCTTCCGGCATGATAATGAACCACATCAGCACTTTGTGCAACCCTGGAAGTATCCAGAGCCAGTTTCGTTGTGCTCTTTTTAGTCCGCTGGTTGTGGATTGCAATCTCAGATACCTGTCCGCTTATCGTGCTCATTATCCCTGGAAAAAGCGCTGATGCATTGGTGATGTGATCCTGCAAAAGAGCAAGGTCTCCGGGTAAGTGCACCGTGCTGTCCGTTGGTCCGTAAAAATTGGAATTTTTATTTTTCGTTTCCAGTATATTCACATAATTGATTGCATCCGGAACGCTGCTGGTGATATTACCCAGCGAATTGAATGTATCGATACAATTATTAAGGTTGCTTTTAATCTGGTTGATGTCCCCGTAACAGATACCGGTTATCTTTGAAGGCATGATACCCTTGCTGAGCTTATTGGTATAATCAATGCTCATTTTTAGCGGTTTTGTTACTGCATCCAGCGTTGCATTCATACTCTCGATAATTTTTTTGTATTCACCGGAATATTTTGCCGTATCCGCCCGTACATCCAGCCGCCCGTGACTGATTGCGCCTTCAAGCATCTTCACATCAAGCAACAGGCTGTCATGAAAACGGGACATATCAACAAAATCCCGGGTCACTTTTATCTGGGCATTGGTATCTCCACCATAGGCTTTTGATACCAGATCGGTAATTCTCTGTGCGTTCATATCTCCATCTCCGTAATTTTTCCAGAGAATTTTCTCTGTTCGTTCAACATTTGAGTACCTGTTTTTACGGACAGGATAGCATGCCCGGTTGCCGCATTCATATCCGGTGAATCAATAGTTCTCCTGCGATACGGTAACTCCACCAGGTCCGGCTCATACGCAATGGTTTGAGGAACGGCGGTATCGGGAAGAAGAAACCGCAACCAGCGGTTGAGTATGATTATTCTGCTGATTTCAGATTCATTACCCGTACAATCAACCAGACATTCAGTATCAAACAGTCCGGATCGCACAACCACTAGGTTATCAGGTTGCATAGTGAATTGCCCCCACGGTATCTACCGGCTTTTTCAGCAGCAGCGCCCGGAACTCATCAATGTCGTATTCGCGGTCTCCCCAAGAGATGACACCTCTCGTCTGCTCAATCTTTTCCAGGATTTGGTCGGGCATTTTCCCATTGGTGCCTGTCGAGACATGGGCTTTTTGCATCTGCGCAGTGTCATTAATCGGGTGAGAAAAATTGGAATTTTCGTTTAACGTTTCAGATGATTTTTCAAAGTTGACTGTATCCTTTCCATAGCTGCTGGTGTCCTTTCCGAGTGAATTGAACGTATCGATACAATTATTCAGATTATTTTTGATCCGGTCCATGTCACCATAACAGGTATCGGTGATCTTTGGAGGCAGGACACCTCTGCTCAGCTGATCGGTATACTCAATGCTCATTTTTAATGGTCCGCTGATTGCATCCAGCGCTGCGTTAATGCTCTTGACAATTTGTTTGTATTCATCGGAATATTTTGCAGGATCAATCCGGATATCCAGCAGTCCATGATGAATTGCATTTTCAAGGACCTTCATTTCAAGGTACAGGTTTTTATGAAAAATGCTCATATCGATAAGTTCCCGGGTCACTTGGGTCTGGGCACCGATATCCCCGTGATATGCCTTTGATACCAGATCAGTAATTCTCTCTGTGTTCATTTTTTCACTCCGTTATCTTTATTATTCCACCCGGGTTTTTTTGTCCTATCAACCCATGAGCACCTGTTTTATCAGATGGGAGAGCAGGACCGTGTGCTGATGGATTCATATCTGGTGAATCAATAGATCTTGTGCTATACAGGAAATTTTCCGCATACGGTTCATCTGCAATGGTTTGAGGATTGGATGGTTCTGCCGGAAGAACCTGCAGCGTGCGGTTGATTATGATCATTCTGCTGATCGCAGCAGCATTACCATTGAACTCTGCCAGACATTCATTATCAAAGAGTCCCGATCTTACTATCCACCGGTTATTCGGTTCCATTATGATCCTCTCCCATGACAGACCGGTCCTTCTTTTGCACCAGTAACCGGAACTCATCGACATCGTACACGCGGTCTCCCCATTGGATGACACCTCTTGTCTGCTCAATCTTCTCCAGGATTTGGTCTGGCACTTTCCCATCGTTACCAAATCCAATCATACCTGATTTCCTCACTTCATTCACCTCACAGGATAAAATCTCCACAACTTATGACCAGAGCAGAGTTACCTTTTTTTTGTTTTTGCACTGTTCACGTGAATGAATCCTCTAAATCCCACTATATCAATCTAATTGAAAAAAGGACGGAGCATATCTATCAGAATTGTAATTCGGATTCAATTACCGTAATGGATGATATCATTGTAATCCATTGAAAAGAAATGGAGTAATTCGCGTCAGAGTTCAACAATTTTCTGTATCGGACCGGTATCGATAAATCAGCGGTTAATGACGAACCGCAGGGACGAATTTGTTTAAAGTAGTTATCATTTCTTTTTTTCTGATAAAATGAGCAATGGAAGTTTTGACGGATTGGTAGATGCCTTGTTGACGGGAAATTCCCATTCCTGATTGGAACAAAAAAGTTGATCCGGATTGAATTATGCAGGGTAATAGATCTTTTTGAACCCCGGAGATTCCAATGCATTACATCAATGGAAGATTTAACCGCTATACGCTGCCGAATTACAATTCGGGTTGATTTACGTCATCAGTTTCTGAAAAGGATTAATATAGGGGAAAATTGACAGACAGATCCATCGCTGGAAGGAAAAAGGGGAATCGGCGATCTCAAATTCATGACGGATAGACGATGCAGAATTTGACACCCCCAAAACCGGAGAATTGCAGATGGATTTCAATGCTTCACTCAAACAAGCCGTAAAGGCCGGACACGCAGTGCTCGGCCCGAAAAAGACAGAACAATGTATCAAACAGGGTAGAGCCCGGATGATAATCGTTGCAGGGAATTGCCCACCGGATTATAAAACAAAAATTACCGCACACGAGAACCTGCCCGTCCACATCTTTGACGGTTCCAGCAGGGCGCTTGGAACTGCGTGCGGAAAACCGTTTCCGGTCAGCACTCTTGCAATCCTCAGCCCGGACCAGCAGGATTTCTCCTCCTTAATGAGGGCATGAGTATGGTCTGCGTAAAATCTGCAAAAGACATCATGCACCTGATCTGTCAGTTTGAGAACCCGGAGGCACGGAAATGCTGCGATGGTGTGACCGGTGAGAAGGATCTCAGACAGCGGCCGTACAATCGTTCGCAGTCAGGGAATCCGGTTGCACAAAAAAAACGGGATGAAAAACAGGGGAATTATGCAAAAATATGAGTACGGTGGCACATGGATGAGATACGCTGATCTCATGGCTGAATCTGGTGGGATTGCCGATTATAGTACCTAGGGAACAACGCCGGCAGGAAACTGCGAACCTATCCTAATCCCAGGGTGGAATGAAAGAGAACCAATGGATGAAAGGAGGTAATAAATGTCGTTTATTGATGATATGAAAATCGGAAAGAAACTGATCGGGGGATTCCTGATCGTTGCGCTTATCCTCGTCGTAGTAGCGGCGATTGGTTATTCGAGTATGGGAACAATGGCAACTGCGGATACGGAATTGTACCAGGGCCGTACCCTGCCTGTTGAACAATTGGGAAGTGTGGATGCAGATTTCCAGCAAATGCGGGCCGAACTGTACCGGTATATCTATATTCCTTCGTCACGGCCAACGTTTGATGCAACCATCACAGAACTGAGGGGTAATATCAAGAAAAATATGGACGCGTACCGTGCCACATCACTGACCGGAGAAGAGAAGACGAATCTGGCAAAATTTGATACAAATTATGCTGCGTTCAGCACGCAATATGATGCCACAATTGCTTCTGCCGACAAAAATGATATGAAAGCGGTCGATGCGGCTCTGGCAGCGGGTTCACCGCTGATCACTGCACGGACGGGAACGGTCACGGCGTATCAAGCGCTTATTGATGTTAACATAGCAGAAGCCAACAAGCTCGCTAAAACAAACCAGGCACTGGCGTCCAGCAGCAGCCTGATGATGATCATCGCCACCATTATCGGACTTGTCATCGCAATTGCGCTCGGACTCTTCCTGAGTAAGAGCATCACCGGACCCATCGACATTGCCAACAAAAACTTAAAAGAGCTGGGCAACGGACACCTTGGCAACCGGCTGAAGATGAACCGAAAGGACGAGATTGGTGAGATGGCCACAACAATGGATGCGTTTTCAGACGATCTCCAGACGAATGTTGTCGGGGTTATGAAAAAGATCTCTGCCGGCCAGTTCAAGATGCAGTATCTCAAGCCCAAGGATAACCAGGACGAGATCACTCCGGCCCTTATCGATACCCTTAAAGCCGTTCTGGAACTGACCGCTGAAACCTCGAAGCTTTCTTCTGCAGCTGTTGAGGGAAAACTCGATACCCGGGCTGATGTAACAAAACTGAAAGGCGATTACCGGAAGATTGTCGAAGGTGTGAACACTACCCTCGATGCAGTCATCGGGCCGCTCAATGTGGCTGCTGAGTATGTTGACCGGATCA
>Ga0194039_1001220_pt1 | contig 14013 bp, 13 predicted proteins | sample JunL228m_MetaG_FD_148679 | JGI IMG/M metagenome (GOLD analysis project Ga0194039, IMG submission 148679) | Anoxic zone freshwater microbial communities from boreal shield lake in IISD Experimental Lakes Area, Ontario, Canada - Jun2016-L227-8m | ecosystem: Environmental > Aquatic > Freshwater >... | reverse complement strand
GAGATGAGCGAACGGTTGGTGAATGAATACATCGTACTAATCGACGAGAAAGAATCTTTAAAGGAGGATGTCAATGATTTTAGCTGAACAGAATTACGACCTCTCGGACATTTGTCGTCATTTTGAAAAAAAAAAAGAACACCATCAAAGGAAAGATTTCCCCTTTTTTTATCCTATAAACCACGATTTGTTCGCTGCCCGCGAAAACCTATAACTCACTTAATGTCCCGTCACCTTTTTTAATCACCAGCTTGCCATTTTCCTTTGGATAATAGAAGATAGTGCGACCGACACATCCCCCTATATCTTCCCCTTTGATTGGAATATTTTTTTCCTTCAGGAGTTTCCTTATCACTTCAACATTCCGCTCGCCAATATTCAAATTCCCTGAAAAGGTCTTGAACATGGCGGAACCACCGGCAATCTTTGCAATCAGGTTAGCGGGGGTGCTGCCATTATTTATTAATTCCTTCATCAGCACGTCTATTGCAGTATCGGCATATTTTCCCGGCCGGTCTGTTTTTCCCTGTGATGATGGCAGCATGATATGGACAAGAGACCCTGTACCCATTTTCCTGTCGTGAATAACAAGCCCTACGCATGAACCAAGCCCGATCGATGCCATCGGCATAGAGCCTACCTGGTACTCACCGATGCCGATTATGACCGTATCGTTTCCCGGGGGCATTAGACTCATAGTATTTCCTTTATGCGGGGGGGTTAAGAAGTTCCTCTAGCCTTCGGATAATATCCTCAAGCATAGGGTGGTTCGGAAACAGGAAGATACTGCTCTGGATGTTATGGGCATCACTTACCAGTGCTGTTTTGAACAGTACAATCTCGTCAATATCTTCAGATTCCTGGGATGCAATGATACTTTCTATTGCAGCATGCGGCATATCAATTACCAGTTGTGGCGGAGATGGCAGCATGATAATATTCAGAAGTTCCGCGGTGCCGTCCAGGAATGCAGAGACCATGATATTCCCTACCTCTAATAGGGCACTCTTATCCATCTCGTCAAGTTCACGGTCCATATCTGTTAATCCGAGCATTGCATTTGTAAGGCGGATTACAGAACTTTTCGGGATATATAACAGGAGATAGCCCCCGGGTCTTACCTCCCCGTTAACCTGGAACAAGACGAGTGCTGCTATCTCGTCTCCCACATATTTGTATATTTCAGAAATATCAATTACTTTGATTTCCGGCACACTCATCGAAATGTTCGCCGAAAGCATTGTGGAAAGGGTTGTTGCTGCGTGTGCTGCCCCGATATTCCCCAGTTCCTGAAGTGCATCTGTCTGTACATGCGTCAGTTTCATCTCAGCTCTCCTTCACAATTGCGTTTACATCAAGCACGGGCACCACTTCTCCGTCACCGGGAATTGTAATACCACTTATTCCACGACACCCACCGACCATCGAACTCAGCGGTTTAATAACAACCTCCTGCTGACCTTCAATCATATCTACAGCAATTGCACGTTTTTTGTTCTGGTGCTGTAGTACGACGAGGATCTCAGTCTGGTCAGACTTCCCGAACATATCGTCGAGCCTGTCAAGGGGTAATACTTCGTCCCTCATCATGATTGCTTCCTGTGTACCGATGTGATGGATCTTGCTTACAGATAGTCCGGCAACCTCCACAACATTGTTCACCGGTATCGCACAGCGGCGACCATTGATCCGGACCATGATCACATTCACGATTGCCATCGTGGGGGGCAGGACCAGTTCAAACCGTGACCCTTTCCCGGGTGATGACTCAACCTTGATAGTCCCTTTCAGGTTATCTATGGCAGTCCTGACAACATCAAGACCAACGCCTCTGCCACTTACATCGGTAATCTTTTCAGCGGTTGAGAAACCTGGCAGGAACAGGAGGTCATATACTGCTTCATCGGCCATTTCGGAGGCCTGTAATTCAGTAATTAATCCGCGTTCAATTGCCTTCCTGGCTACTTTTTCACGGTTAATCCCGGCCCCATCGTCTTCAATGACAATAACGACATTGTCCCGGTCACGGCTTGCGATCAGGTTCAACTTCCCTTTACCAGGCTTCCCCGCTTTTATCCGGACTTCCGGCTTTTCAATCCCGTGATCCACCCCATTCCGTATCAGGTGAAGTAACGGGTCGTTAAGCCCGTCCATAATGCTGCGGTCAAGTTCTGTATCGCCACCTTCGATGGTGAACTCAACCTCTTTTTCCTCCTTGTGTGCAAGGTCACGGACCGTACGCGGAAACCGGTTGAAAATATGTGACAGGGGGATCATCCTGATGTTCATCATCAGGTTCTGAAGATCAGAAACGGAACGGCCTACCATGTTGAGGGTCTCGTCCAGCTCTTTTATCTGGAATTTCCGGGCGATCTGTGCCAGTCGGCCCCTGTTAATTACGAGGTCTTCAATCAGGTTCATCATCTGGTCAAGGCGGGTAATATCTACCCGGATATTTTTGACTTCCCGGTTTTTATCCACCCGGTCTTCCTTAACAGGTTTTGGCACACCCGGTGCATGAATCATTCCGGCGGTCTGGGTTCCTGACCCGGGTCGCGGCTTGACCTCTCCTTCGGGACCTGCGGCACCCTTGCCAGCCGCCATTTCAATATCAGGTCCGAACAGGACTTCCCTGACATCAGAAACTGAGGCAGCGGTTTTCAAGGCATCTATTCCGGCATCGCTTCGGATAACCAGCCTGATTGTACCATCAAATTCGCCATCTTCAATAATTTCCCGGTCAGGTATGCACTGGATAATCGTTCCGAATTGATCGAGGTTCAGGAGGAGGAGCATCCCCCTCAGGTTCCTGTTATCGCAGTCATCCCGGAGCCGTATCAGCATCTGGTACTGCCCTTCCTTCTCCTCCAGAAGATCAGTATTTCCTGTTAGTTCAGGGGCGGGTCCGGAATTTCCTGACTGCCGGGAGTCTCCACTCGTGCCACCTGTTGTGTGCTGGTCTGATTCCCAGTCAAGAAGTGACTGCATACGCTCTTCGAGGTGATCTATTGTCCCCGGCCCCCCTGACTCAATATCATCAAGCATCAGTTCAATATCATCCGATGCTGCAAGGAGGAGATCAACGAGGTCCTGGTGGACTTCCCGCTGACCACTTCTGATGAGCTGGAACACATCCTCCATTGCGTGACAGACCCGCTCCATGTGCTGGAACCCCATGGTTGCTGACATGCCCTTCAGAGAATGGGCGGAACGGAAAATTTCGGAAATAGCTGCTTCATCGGGCCCATTCTCAAGTACAAGGAGGTTCTTTACAATAGTTTCGTGATTTTCTCTCGATTCTGCGATATAGAGTGCCCGGTAGGCATCCATTTCAGACATATTAACCACCCATGGCTTTGACTACCCGTGTTATCTCACCGGCCATCGAACGGAGCGGCAGTACTGAGTCAACGCAATTGAGTTTGAGAGCTGACCGGGCCATTCCATACACAAGACAATCAGATTCGCGGACGACCATGGTAGTCCCACCATGCTGTTTTACTGCAAGGGTGCCATCTCCCCCATCGCTCCCCATTCCTGATAGAATCGTGGAAACGGTAAGGGGACCAAAGGCAGCAGCTGCCGAGGAAAAAGTCTTGTTGACGGCAGGTCGAACACTGTGTTCGGGTGGGGCCCGCGAATGGATTATCCGCCCACCTTTTAACCCAGACTGGGTTATCATGCTGGAAATTACGGTATGGTACCCGGCCATTGATACATAAACATGGCCACTGGACAGAATATCGCCATTTTCGGTCTCTTTTACAGGCATTGGGGAGAGCCGGTTGAGCCGTGCAGCAAGCGCTGCAGTAAATCCACCTTCAGGCATGTGCTGTGTGATCATGATAGCCGCGGGTAAACTCGTCGGGAATGATGAAAGAAGGACATCCAGCATAGGCGGGCCTCCGGCCGAGGAGCCAATCAGCACGATTTTATCTGCAACTTCAGCAGAGGGACCGGACTTTCTTGTTACATATGCTATAGTGACCAGGTTTTTAACCTTGGTAACAAGTTCCTGTGATATCCCCCGTATGCGCGCAAGGTCCTTCGGTTTCAGCATAAAATCATCTGCACCGTAGGCCATTGCCTTTTTTGTCATCAGGGCCCCCTGGGAGGTGAGCGAGCTGAGCATCAGTGTTTTTGGCTGGTGCTCCATTGTTGCTTTACGTTTGAGCACTTCGATACCATCCATCTTCGGCATCTCGATATCCAGCGTTATGACATCTGGTTTTAGCTCATCTATCTTCAACAGCCCGTCTTCACCATTGGTGGCTACCCCGACAACCTCGATTTCCGGGTCTTTTCGAAGCATGTCAGTGATGATTGTACGCATAAAAAGCGAATCATCAATCACAAGAACACGGATCATCGTCACGATCCAAGCACGTTTTTTATCTCTTCGAGCACTTTTGGTGCCTGGAATGGTTTTACAACGTACCCTCTCGCACCACTCTTTATCGCCAGCTTCACCATCTGCTCCTGTCCGACAGCCGTGCACATGATTACCCGTGCATTCGGATCCAGGGCCTTTATTGCCTTTAGTGCTTCGATCCCGTTCATTTTAGGCATAACTACGTCCATTGTTACGAGATCAGGTTTCAACTCCTTGTACTTCTCGATGGCTTCGTCCCCGTCACCGGCTTCACCAACGATAGCATGCCCACCGGAAAACAGGATGTTTTTGAGAAGTGTTCTCATAAAAAGTGTATCATCAACGATCAGAATTCTCCCCATGTGTAATCACATCAGCTCTTTGTCCGGCACTTATATGTACTTAATGCTGAATCTGCAATGCAACGGGTTAAGGAGTAGGGGGTTTAACGGCATCCGAGATGAACCGGACTCCCTTGGGGGTGAGCTGGACTTCTCTCCTGGTAAACATCACTTCAACAACACCCAGTTTTAACAATTTATCGAATATCTGGTCAAGTTCAGTATGGGGGATATTCAGCATATTCTCAATAGCATGAGAGTCCATTCCGCTGTAGACAAGCATCCCAACCTGCGCAGCAAGAGGGTCAAGCTCATCACCTTTCATGTCCATTTCCTTGGTCGCGTCTTTCAAAAAATTAAGAAGTACCTGCAGCGTCGAGAGCGGGCAAAGGACAAAACTGGTTACTACTTCCCCGTTTTCAAGATGATCGATTTTTATGACATCCACCTGTTTCTTCTGGAGGTCACGCTGTGTCATTTCAATGCCGGCAACTTCGGCAATCGGGACACATACCTGTTTGTTCTGGCTCACAAACCAGATCCCGGTTTTCAGCACAGCTACGGCACCCTTCTCCCATTGTGCATCAGTGACCATCACCCCCCCCCTGACAGCAGGAGACATGAAATATGCACTCAGGCGATAGGCACTGCATGACATGATGATCATGCGTTTTAAGACCTGTAACGCCTTCGGGACGGTGGCAATGCGATAAATCCTTTCCGGGGTACCTTTTACCATGATGAGAAGGACACTTTTCTTCTCTTCCAGGTTAATAATCGATTTAAATGGAATATCAGTGTTGACGGGCTCCCTGATGGAAAGCTGATCCTGGGTTACCTCTATCTTGGAGACAACCCATTTCCCATCTTTTTCTATTTTTATCGGAATTTCAGCCATATCAACACTTGTTCCGGATACTCACACGCCACTTATTTCTTTACTTTCGTCATACTTAATATCCCTTCCAGTTCTTTCTCAAGATCTGCGGCCGGGACTTTCACATCTTTTAAGTCCCGCAGAAGGGGTGCATTCGTATCCTTTTTCACACCAGAGGCATCAGATTTAAGAGAAGCCATCAGGTCATCATCCATACCCTTTCCTGATGAAAATGCCATCATCGAGTCCGACATATCCTTAGGCTTTTCCGGGGTATCCATCTTACTGGACGGAGCAGAGGCAAACGGGGACCCCCCCATCGGTGAAGCAGACGATGACGCAGGTTTCGGGGCTGAAGCAGGGGGGCTTTTATCTGGTGGAGGTGAGGTCCTTGACTCCGTATTGTCAGGGTTATCAGGGTCGCCGAGTTCCTGGTCAAGATCAATACTGTTTACATCAAGGTCCTCGAGGCCGCCCATATCCATTTCACCGGATAACGGATCCTTCTCCCCTTCATCGCCAGGGTCCAGGTCTCCCATATTCGCCGCAAGTATTGATGCAACTTCATCATTATCAGAATCGTCATCAATAGTAATCCCTTCGTCAGTATCAAGGGAGATATCCAGGTTGGATATATCATCACCAAAAGCCCCTGACATATCAGCACCAAGATCAAGGTCATTTAGTGAAGAAAGGTCACCCATATCATCATCAGGCCCCACGGAGTCGAGCAATTCTGTGTTCATCTGCTCTTTTACAAGGGTTGAGAAGGGATCACTCACACTCTGTTTTCCGGATGGGATAATTTCAGGGTTTGCTTCCTTAAGAGACCGAATATCAGGTGCCCTTCCCTGGACAGACTGGTCAAGCATCTGGTCCAGTTTATTTTTATCCCGCTGTTTAGCGGTTGCGGGCTTCCTTGCCTTTCCAATATCACCTGCGATGACAGTGAACGCCTGCCCCATAGACGAAAAAGCGTCCCGGATTGTTGAGAATCTCCCCTGCGTCTTTTTGCCCGGTTTTTTATCCGTTGCGGTTTTTGTCCCGGATCCCGGTTTTTTCCCGCTTTTTTCTTTTGCGGGTTTTGTAGTTACCGGGGGTTTTTGTTCTTTAACTGATTTTTTCTCACCTTTTTTAGATGAAAATGAGATTTTAGGTACTTTTAATTTAGGGATTTTGATTGATCCATTGATCAAAAGGACCAGTACCGCCAGTGCTATGACTACCAGTACCAAAAAAATTGCAGGTAAATCAAAAAGGACCAGAACTAACCCGGCAATAAGTATGACGGTGAATAATAAAATCCGACGGACTGAATCCTTCATGTACTATACCCCCTGGAAGACAGGGATATTAAAGAACATCGCAACAATATACGGCGCCACAATATATACAATTCCCGTCATTATCGTTAAAATGCTTGCGAAGAAATAAAAGATATACCGCCCGCCACCCATCACAATTTTTCCGGCAAAAATATTTGCAACGGTAATAATCGTGAGCATGATCATGATATAGAGGGTCATTTCTGCTTCAGGAAACGAAACAAACATATTGATACCGCTGACCATTGACCCCCCGACGCTCTGGGCTGCCTGGGTACCTTCACCCATGGCATTGAGGTTATTCATTACACCTGCAATTGCCTTGGACATCGTCAGCAGAATATGGAATAGGAACAGGAAAATTGCGACCATCATGGTATGCATGGGGATAATGAGTACGACAAAACCCATGGAAACTGAGTTTCTCTTTTCCCGGAGGAGGACCTGTTCAAGCATTGAAGAACCCGCAATCTCCCCAATCGTGTCCGGGGACCCTCCAAGCTCACACGAGTCCCTGAAAATATTAAGATACTTATAGATCAGGTTACTCCCGCTCTCCCCGATAAATTTCTCCCAGCTGGCATTCTCGTCAAGGCCAAGGTTTAGTTTGGAATATACGCCATTGATCAATGGTTCAAGCACGACAAGGGATTTCCGGTCAATTTCAGCCAGTGCATGGCCCATTGTTGTCCCTTTTCCACCCATTACGGCACCAATACTTCGTATGAAGGAAGTAAAATCAGCGTCCCGCTGGATGATATTACTGTCGTCGAGGTACCCGATGATACCCAGGGGCAGGAGCATCAGCCCTATTAACAGCATAACAAGGCCATATACGTCCTTGATAAGCCCGAATGCACTGATAGCGAAAAAAATTACCGTGACAATGACGACAATAGGAATAATTCTCCGTTCAAGCCGCCTGATAATCATCTGCTCTTTTGAACCGGTCGGAAGGTCATGGATCTTCTCATCTGACGGGACTGAAGTGTACATCGTCACGATGCCGAACAACGACGTTGTTATTACGATCATGTACGACAGCATCAGGGTAGACTGGACATTTTCAGGTGTGAAAAGAGCAACTGACACCATGATGATAATCCCGACAAGGGCACCTGAGAACAACATTGCAATGTACGCATCCCCCCATTTTTTGAGCATTTCGAGCCCCTGCTCGTAGTTATTCCGGTAGACACTCCTGACGGTTGCAAGCTCGCGGTTGAGAAAGTCCTCATCCGGTACACCGGATTCTATGGAGTTTGAATAGCGGTTCAGCATACTCGCCAGCAGTTTGTTTTTTGTCCGTTCTGCAACCGCGGTAAGGGCTTCAACGTAGCTGTAATTCCAGCGCTTTACAAAAAATTCAACTTTTGCAATATATTTAGCAGTCGCGTACTCTTTTCTGAGTGCGGTATAGGCAAAAATCTCTGGCCTGGTAGCGCGTGCCGTTGTAATCGAGCACATGTAGGTGGCCATGAACAGCATATCAGCTGCCATCCGCTTTGCTTCAAGGAGTGAGTCAAGTTTCTCCCTGATGCCCTTAATCATGCCCTTGAAGGGTATCTCGCGGCCTTCTTTAACCGGAAGCTCTGCAGGCCCGGCGGGCAGGCTTTTAACATCCATGATTCGCGGTAAACCCTTTAATCTGGGATATCAATAGTAAGGAGCCCCTGCTTCTTGATTTTGGTCATCATGTGGTACAGGTCATAGAAACCGGTATACCCGGCCTTATGTAATCGTTCAAGAATACGTGCCCTTTTTTCCACTTCCAGATACATACCGGCCTTTTTGTGATCAGGAATACCGAGCATGGTAGCAATCCTGTTTTCAAGGAGGAAACTGCTCCCCCTTCCATGGAAATCGTGGGCGTCAGTAATGGGGTTCCAGCTGAACATCTCGACAAAAGAGAACCCACCGGTTTCCGGGTTAAAACCCACCAGTTCATTTATTGAGAGGATCCTGCGGACCATGCTGCCATCCGGACGACGAACGGAACTCTGGATAACAACAAGGTTCAGGTTATCGACATAGGTCTTAGGGATAAGGATCGGATCACCACAAAGACGCTGGATGAGTTTTTCAACGGAAGCCGCGTGGAATGTGGAAAGCACAGGGTGGCCGGTCTGCATCGCACCGAATGCGACAGCACCTTCAACACCACGGATCTCACCAACAAGGATCTGGTTCGGACGCTGACGGAGTGCGGCCCTTAACAGGTCAAACATCGTGACGTCTCCCCCTTCCCCTTCACCCTTTCCTTTACCTTTTGATACTTCACGTGTCCAGTTCAGGTGAGGGATCTGGAGTTCGGGCGTATCCTCGATCGTGACAATCTTGTTCTCCGGTGGAATGAAGGTAGTCATCGCATTGAGCGAGGTCGTCTTTCCACTTGCCGTTTCACCGCTCATGAAGAGAGACATACCATTCTCGATACAGATCCAGAGATACGCAGCACACATATAATCGCACGTCTTGAATTCAATCAGTTTCAGGATGCTGATCGGATCGTCCATCGCTTTACGGATCGTGAAGTTCGAGCCTTTCCGGCTGATATCCGTGCTGTAGACAATGTTAATACGGGAACCGTCAGGCAGTGTCGCATCAACGATCGGGTTCCGGTAGGTGATAGGCCGTCTCGTCCGTTCTGCAAGCTTTATCACGTAGTTATCCAGCTCTTTTTCCTTATCCCAGCCAACCACTGATTTGAGACCTTTGAATATCTTGTGTTCAACAAATATCGGGCCGATACCGTCACAGGTGATATCTTCGATATACTTGTCACTGAGGAATGGCTTTAAAAGGCCGATATCAACTTTATCACGGACCATCATGTATTCGAGGGCTGAATACTCCTGGGGAGTCATAATAACCCTGCCGTCAGGGGTCCTTGCAACGTGTGCGAAGGCCTGTGCCCTCCCCGAACTGTCCTTCTTTGTAATGTCCTTATTGAGGAAGCCCTTCATTTTGCCCATGAATCCTGGATTTTCCGATTCTTTACTGGCCATAACCGGAATATTTTCCCCGGGCATTTTTATCTGGACGACCTGTTTGAGGAGATTTCGTAATACCGTGCTCCGTGCCTCATCGGTAACCGGGTCCTCTTCCAGTGCATCAAGGAGATCGATCAGTTTGTATTCAACTGCTGGAACAAGGTCTTTGACACTGTGCAGGAATGAGGGCTCGATCGGGATGTAATAGTTCCTGACATCATTGGGATCAAAAAAAATGTGGACAAAGGTATCGGCATCAGCAGGGTAGATGAGGTTAGGTTCCGTCATCGACTTTAGATCACGCTTTAATTCGGAGAAAAAAAGGGGAATACCATATTCATCAACCGGGAATATATGCAGGTATTCAAGGAGATGCGGGCTGTGCTGGACGTACTCTTTTGCATTCGTCGGTAACATCCGATAAAGGGCACAGGACTCGATATTATTCGCGCAATCGTTATCTTCTGTGTTTACCGCACGTTTAAAGGGCAGGGAGAGACTTGTTGCGACTGAAATTTCTCCTTGACTCATATCAGACCTTAGCCATCGAAATCGGGATTATTTTCATGCCATAACCGGGATGAACTTCGAAACTGACCAGGTTGCCGGTCGTTTTCCGTGCCCCACGGACTTTCACTACTTCCATGACCATGACGTATTTATCACCAATCAGGGATTTTTTCATGGAGAGATGTGCATCGCAGATGGAACGGATACGGATCAGGGTATCCTCCTGGAATGCATAGGTATGAAGAGTGATGAGAATTGTCTTTCCATGGTCAACAAGATTTTTACAGTTCGTCAAGAACGTGAGAACCGTTTCCTGGGTCGTATACTCGGTAAACATGGTAAGTGAATCAATAATTATGACCTGGGCCTTACTGGTCCGGATATGGTCAATGATGTGTTCAAGGATCCCGTCCATTTCAGCTTTGGACCATTTGAACCCGACCATGTGCAGCGGGAAGAGCTTAACATAACCCCAGGCGAAATAGTCTGATACATCAAGGCTCATTGACTCCATCTGGGAGAGGAAACTTTTTGCAGTCATTTCGGTTGAGTACAGGTCAACACAGAGGCCCTGTTTCATTGCACCCCATATGATCTGCTCTGTCAGGACACTTTTACCGGTATCATTCTCACCTTCAATAAGCGTAAGAGAACCCAATGGAAGGCCATCAGCTATTTTTTTATCTATTTCATTACTTCCGGTTGAGAGGATCTTCCGATCTTCTCCACCGAGCATACCTGCGATGCCTTCAAATCCCATTTGCCACCACACTTATATTTTTCGTAATTGTATAATCGATTCAGCACTATTTAATTCTCTGCCTTGTACAAATACATACCCGGATTTCAGATAGGGTGGTGCATTCGCAATATTTCCGGATCACACCCTATGCTCAGCAGAACTGGCCCGTGGATAAATTGTTAGAAATTCATAGAGTCTTTGCAACATCTATTGCCACGGTGTATCCGGACCGGGATAAAAAGGGCGATATTTTACATCTACGCATATAATTTTCCCTATGGGCCAGTAACCTTCGTGATAGCCGATACGCCATTTCCGGTTGTCACCTGTACTGTTACCGGGTAGTCAGAGCTATCATATATCACTGACATATTCAGTGTCTCGGTTGGGCGCCACTGTTTACTATCAGGAGAAATAATCCAGGTGTTTGCTACTGATCCCTTAGGAATCAGGACTGGAACTTTATTCTGCACTTTGAGAAAAACATTAAGAGTGGAAATATCGATCGGTTCACTTCCCGAATTTCTCATATCCAGGTGGATTACATTGGGTGTGCTGTTTTCCACGGAATTGGAATCAATCGCAATTGCAGTCCCAAGCATTTTCATGTGAACTGCCGTCATGTCAGCCTGTGCATTCATCGCAATTTGGGTCGTGGTTAGGACACCCCCGACGAGGACATAGGCGGTAACTATCAGGAGGATAATTCCTATAGCTGATCCGATGATCGATGCAAATGCCATCCGGTAATCAGTCCTCCTTAATTCAATCAGTAACAAATTCTACTGATCTTTTTACTCCATTCGGTAAAACAATGGCAAAATATGCCATTCCACCGCCTGCCGGTATTTTGCTGCTCGAAAGGGGGGTCACATCAAGCGTCTCCCCGGGGTCCCACCATTGACCAATCGCTGTCTTATTATAGTGACCCTGCAAGGAAGACCGATCAAAATCACCGACCCCACCGATGAAAACATCAGAATTATCCAGGTCATTTACCGATATCCGTGAGCTCCCGATGTTTTTCAGCCATATCTCAGCAGCAGGGGTTTTGGCAAAATAATTGACTATCTTAATATCGGTCCGTATCTGATCGTCTGTGGAATGTGCTACGGAACCAAAGGTCTCGGTCGTCCGCGAGATGATGGGAAAAACAGCATTAATCAGGACACCTGCGGCCACCACGGCAGCGATCAAAAAGAGGGCGGTGACGATTGTCTCACTCGACATTCATCAGATCCTGTCTTTGGAGCGAATAAAATCCGCATCCGACTGTTCTTCCCGGGATTGTGCTTCCCGGGCAACACCCTGTATCTTACCCGGACTACCCCGTTTTTCCATCAGGACCTCTATCATATCACGGTCCAGCGTAGCATCTGAGGGATTCAGGATATGGTTCAGCTCGTATAACTCTGAAACGAATTCATCGGCGCTGATTTCGTGCATTTCACCGAGTGTTGTCGGCATCAGGCGGGTAATATCCCTGACGAGTTTTGCAGATTCATCTGTTATATAGCCCATCGCACGGTAGGATTCGAGCATCAGGTCAACACGGTCGTGCCCGTATTTCTTAACCGTTTTACTCGTCCATTCAAAGAGCCTGAACACTTTTTGCAGGCGGACTTTTCCCGCTGATTCGGACTCTTTATTGGAGGGCATTGCGGGACCAGGAACTCCTGCAAACTGTGCCCTGATAGCTGCCAGCATCATCTCATCAGGATTACCGGAACCAAGAGGGATCCTTGTAATAGTCCCCGAATCCTGGTGGGGTAGAGTTATAGCGGGTGATCCGGACCCCTGCACACCTGTCACTTCCTGGCTCTCATGATGAACCTGGGCATCCAGATGGGCCTGTGCCTCGTCTCGGATCTCCTGCGAGGCTTTCAAGGCTCCGGCCGCCGACTCCACCGCCCCTGCGGCTCCCTTCAGAGCGTTGGTGAACTGGCCCGGGTCCTGGCCCCCGGATGCACCCCCCTGCATCCCTGCATTGAACGGGTTCTCCATATCGTTCATGCGTTCACGGATATCAATTAAAAGGCGCTTGATGGAGGTCTTTAAGAGTTCAACCTCGTCCTGTAATTTCAGCAGTTTCACTTCAGGGTCATCGGCAGATGCCGTCGAAATGATGTGGTCAACCTGTGCCTGATTTACTGCCATATCAATTAATAGTTTTCACTTCTCTTCGTTATTATACTTTTGCCATATGGATGACAATGATGAATGACAATACGGAAAAACGGTCTGAAAATCGATTGACTAAGAATAGAATGAAAATTTTGAATTTCACCAAAAAGTGGTTAAGATTAGATTAATACAGAACTGTCGTGTTCGTTATCCCGGCAGGTGCCGATCTCTGTAGACCAAGCGCTGCGCCATTTTCGGGTTTGATTTCCAACGTGAATGCTCCCCTTGGCTGCAATGCAACTGCTGGCCTCGCCCTGACAGAATAGAACTGACCTTCCTGAAGCAGATTTCCTACCCGGTCTGAACTATTGGATATGACCCACCATGAGCTATCCGTAGGCGTATTTGTTCCAATAAAACCCAAGTTAGTTGGCGGGGAAGTCGGAGTACTATATGTCATAGTAATTTTGGACACATCAATAGGCAATCCACCTGCTGCCAGCCCGATATCAAACTGTATATCCTGTACCGTTGCATTATCAGGACTAATTCCATACACGTTCCCCTTGACTACAATGTTTGATGCAGCCTGGGTAACACCTGCATGGACAACCTGCTGGCTTTTCTGTGTGGTGAAGAAACCTGCACCGAGCACGACGTAACTGAACACTGCGGCGACGACGACGAATGCAATCAGGACGATTGCCGCCTCGAGGCCGGTGAACCCGT
>Ga0194039_1001219_pt1 | contig 14016 bp, 15 predicted proteins | sample JunL228m_MetaG_FD_148679 | JGI IMG/M metagenome (GOLD analysis project Ga0194039, IMG submission 148679) | Anoxic zone freshwater microbial communities from boreal shield lake in IISD Experimental Lakes Area, Ontario, Canada - Jun2016-L227-8m | ecosystem: Environmental > Aquatic > Freshwater >... | reverse complement strand
AAAGTCAAGGTTACCGCAAAAGATGTTGCAAGGGATACGATAGCGGGATGCACCAGCGAAGATTCCGAGAATTCAGATCCCGTGCTTGTCCTGTCAATACGATCTCCTGATGATGAGATAAAGACGATGAAGATTGTCTTTGCCCAGAACGGTATGGACCGAACAACTGAGGTTGACGAATGGATCTCGCTCCTTCAGGTTGAAAAACCTCAGAAGAAATCTTCAAAAAAGAAGGCAGAAGAACCCATCCAGCAGGATGAAGAACCGGCATCTGTTGCTCTTTCAGAAAAGCCCGTTCAGAGGCAGGGACTCCACCCCACAAAAAAGCCGGCCAAGGATCATGAGAAGCAACCTCCGGTAAAACGAGTTCTCTCGAGCTACAAGATGCCTGAGGTAGAAAAAGAGCCAGAGCCTGTAGAAGAAGAACCCCCACGGCGTTCACCAGTCCGGAAGCAGGAACCGGTGAAAAATCCGATCACGATCAAGGGGTATGACAGGGAGATCCCCCCTACCGATAGTGAGATCATTAAACATACAAAAAAACCTGAAGTGCAGTCGGCAATGAAAGTTGCCATGAAAAGTGCGATGCAGCCGCTCAAACAATCCCCCACAACACCGGTGAGAAGAGTGACTGCTGAACCCATGCGCCGCCAGCCGGTTGCAGAACCCGAACACCCCCCGTTTGTTGAAATTCTTCCGGATGAGGAACCGGAGACTCATGAAAAACCGGCACGGGATGATGAAGTGGTAAATCCCCAGTTCTGTCATAACTGCGGCAAGAAAATTCTTAAAACCGCAAACTTCTGCCCGGGGTGCGGAACCAAACTTTCAGCTAACAAGGCAGGGCATGCCTCTGGAGAAGCACATGACTCTGCAACACAAGCGCACACTCCGCAAGTCCAGCAGAGGAAAGTGCCAAAAATCATGGTATCTACTGCTGATGACGATGATGAGGATGAGCGCGATGTTGCACCTGCTCCGGTAAAACCCCCGGTAAAAAAGACTCCCCCCGGTAGTGAGATGACTATCCTCCACAAGTTCCTGAGACGATAAATCCGTTCGATGAACAATCTATCGGACTCTTTTTTTGTTCTGATAAAAATATCTGATACGCATATTTTTTTACGGTGCAATTCGGCAGAAAATTTTCTGGCATTTTTTCTCATAAATCCCCGGTGCTCTTCATTCATACCGGTGATCTGTATTGCGGGTGGATTTCCTCGTCAAACAAAAAATAAGACGAACCGAGTTCTTTTCCGGTGAGAAAGTGACCCAAAAAAATATATTTTTAATTACTCCCAATCATTTTTTGGCATCAGAAGAAAACGGTTATATCACCACCAGTCCCTTTTATTATTACGAAGTTTGACCGAGGATATCAATGAAGAGAAATATTCAGATTGAAGCATTGGACCAGATCCCCTTAGAAAAGCAGCGTATTGAACTTGTTGAACGCAAATGCCTTGGCCACCCCGACAGCCTTGCAGATGGAATTGCTGAGTCAATCAGCCAGGCACTCTGCAGGACATATCTCGAAGAGTTCGGGGTAGTGCTTCACCATAACACCGACCAGGGTGAAGTAGTTGCCGGAGAATCCCGCCCGAAGTTTGGTGGCGGCCGGATGATCCGCCCGATCTATGTCCTGCTTGACGGGCGTGCAACCAAGCAGTTCAACGGCATCACGATCCCTGCAGATTCAGTGGCAGTTGAAGCTGCACACACGTATCTCCACAAGATTCTACCCGAGCTCAATCTTAACCGCGACCTGATGGTTGACTGCCGTCTCGGAACCGGCTCTACCGACCTACGGGATGTCTTTAAACCCTCACAGGGCAAATCCCCGCGCTCAAATGATACATCGTTCGGTGTCGGTCATGCCCCCTTCTCCGAAGTTGAGACCATCATCAAAAACGCAGCAGAATATATCGATGTAAAACTCCGGAAAAAATATCCTGCAATCGGACAGGATATCAAGATCATGGGCCTGCGTGACGGCAACACAATCACCTTGACGATTGCCTGCGCTATTGTTGACAAATACTGCGCAAACATAAAGGAGTACCAGGAATATATGGCCCTAATCAGTGAAGAGATTGTCAAGATCGCAAAGAAGACAACCAAACGCAATGTTGTCGTCCATGTCAACACCGCAGACGACATTAAAAAGGAGAGTGTCTTTTTGACCGTTACCGGTACTTCAGCTGAGATGGGCGATGACGGTTCTGTTGGTCGAGGCAACCGCTGCAATGGCTTAATCACTCCTAACCGCCCGATGAGCATGGAAGCAACCAGCGGCAAGAACCCGATCAACCACATCGGCAAGATCTATAATCTTCTCTCAACCCAGATTGCAACGGAGTGTGTGAAAAAGGTGGACGGGATTGACGAGATGTACGTCAGGCTACTCTCGCAGATCGGTCACCCCATCGATCAGCCGCTTGTTGCAAGCGTGCAGGTGCTGCCACAATCCGGGTATAAATTAAAAGACATCAATGGCGAGATTCTCTCGATTGTTGATGAAAAACTTGCAACTGTCACCCATGTGACAGAGGCAGTTATCCGTGGTGAACTCAGGACGTTCTGATCGCATACAGGAAAGACCGTGAACGCTGTAAAAACCAAAAAAACAATAATAGCCGGGAAAAAAACCGGTAACTCCACTCCTTTTTCTGATATTGTGCGTCTTGCAATCCCCAATAAGGGCAGGATTGCAGAGCCTATTATGGAGCTGGTGGAAAAGAGCGGGCTTCATCTCGCAGAGACCGGAGAACGGCGGTTGATCACCCGAACTCTCGATCCTCATGTGGAGATCCTGTTCGCACGTCCCATCGATATTCCGGAATATGTTGCCACAGGTGCAGCAGATCTCGGTATCACCGGTCACGACATGGTTATCGAGCGGGAGTCCGATGTAGAAGAGCTTCTCGATCTCCAGTCCGGCAAGGGAAAGCTGGTGCTGGCTGTCCGGGACGATTCATCCATTACCTCAGTCAAGCAGCTTGCAGGAAAGAAGGTTGCCACGGAATTTCCGGTCATCACCCGCACGTACTTCGAACAGCAGAAGATAAAAGTCAATGTAGTGCTGGTGGGCGGTGCCTGCGAAGCGACTCCGCACCTAGGAATTGCGGATGCAATCATCGATCTGACGAGCTCGGGCACTACGCTTCGGACCAACCGCCTCCGGGTGATCGATGAAGTGCTCCAGACGTCAACGTTCCTGATTGCAAACAAAGAATCGCTTCGGACCAAGAAAGAGAAGATCGATGAGATCCATCTAGCACTGGAGAGTGTGATCCGGGCACGCGGACAATGCTACCTGATGATGAACGTTAAACGTTCCTCGCTTGAAGCAGTGAAACGCGTACTGCCCGGTCTCTCAGGACCGACGGTCATGGATGTTGCATCTACTGAAGATCTGGTGGCTGTGCATGCAGTGGTAAATGAGGAGCGGGTCTATTCTCTCATCAACGCTTTGCGGCGGGCCGGTGCAAAAGACATCCTTGTTATGGCAATCCAACGGATGATCCGCTGATCTTTTATGAAGATTTATCCTGCTGTTGACATTCTCGGGGGCAAGTGTGTCCAGCTGGTGCAGGGAAAACGGGAGAGTGCGACTGCGTATGGCGATCCGCTTTCCTGTGCAACCCGCTGGCTTGACCTGGGTGCAGAAGCCCTCCATGTGGTAAATCTTGACGGGGCATTTGGGAGCTCGGCGAAAAATGCCGACCTTATTGCCGATCTTATCAAGAAAACCGGTGTCGAGATCGAACTGGGGGGCGGGATCCGATCGGTTGAGGATGCCGCTCACTGGCTGAATACCGGTGTATCAAGGGTCATCATCTCAACGCTTGCTACCCAGAAACCGGAATGTATCCGGATGCTTGCTGACGAGTACGGAAGCGAGCGGGTGATGGCGGGTGTGGATGCAAAAGGCAACCAGATCGCTGTGCATGGCTGGCAGGAGACTGCCGGTGATTATCTTGACTGGACCACCCGGTTTGAGGAACTGGGGGCAGGTTTTTTACTCTACACAAACGTGGATGTTGAAGGATTGCAGCAGGGAGTCCGGTTCGAGCCGGTAAAACGCCTGATAGATCACACCCGCCTGCCGGTCGTAGTTGCTGGTGGCGTATCTGCACGAGCAGATGTTGCAGGACTAAAAGAGATCGGGGCGTTTGGAGCGGTGCTCGGCTCTGCCCTGTATAGCGGGAAGATTGGACTTAAAGAAGCACTGGAGGAGAGCTGATGAGAGTTGTGGAAGTGAAACGGGAAACAAAAGAGACAAAGATTGCAATCAGGTTAAACCCCGATGGTACCGGTAAAATCACTGTTGACAGTGGCGTTCCGTTCTTTGATCATATGCTCAACGCGATGGCAAGGCACGGTGGATTCGATCTCACCTGCACTGCCAAAGGGGATCTCGGCGTGGATTGTCATCACACGATCGAGGATATCGGGATTGTGCTTGGCGATGCGGTAAAGAAGGTGATGGGTGACGGGGGTGGGATAAAACGGTTCTCTCACGCGATCATCCCGATGGACGAATCAATCTCTACTGTTGTCCTCGATTGCGGGGGCAGGGGATACCTTGTCTTTACCGGCACTTTTGGCAGCCGGACTATCGGTAATATTCCCGTTGATATCTTCGAGCATTTCTTTTACAGCCTGTGTAACCGGGCCGGTATCACGGCGCATATTGCTTTTACCGGTAAGAACGATCATCACCAGTGCGAAGCGATGTTCAAGGCGTTTGGGATTGCGCTTGGGGAGGCGCTGTCTATGAGCGGGGATAAGAAGGCAGTGCGGAGCACGAAGGGGAAGTTCTGATATTTTTGGTATGAATCGATGATGAGATTTACGGAAAACGGTTTATGATGCGTTAACCAACGACAACTCAAAAGTTGTCAAAATCGCCCGTTTCTTTTTTGTTAAAAATTCTTCCAGATTGAGTTCGGTTACTTTCTTGAGGTTGCTCACTGCCTACAATCTTTTTTAGGGGCAGATCTTTCTCAATGCCACGGATGACGTGGTCATAGGTGCATCCCAACCGGGAATCTATAAGCGGATAGCGGTAAAGATAATTAATGAGAAAGGTATTGAAAGTATAAAGATCGTGGTGATTGGGTAACATGAACGCACTCATCCAGAACCAGAAAAAAAAGATAGAGGAGTTCTGTAAAGCGTGGAACGTTAAGGAACTCCAGGTATTTGGTTCGGTCCTTACAAAAGATTTCCGCCCGGACAGTGACATCGATATTATTGTGGATTTTTCGCCCGGCTCAAGTCATACTCTTATCCATCTCGCACAGATGGAAGAAGAACTCGAACACATCTTTAACCGGCGCATTGATCTCATTTCCCTACAGGCCATAGAACAAAGCCGGAACCATATCCGCAAAAAAACAATTCTCTCAACTATGGAGAGGGTCTATGGCGCGTGACGATGCCTATCTCCTCGATCTTCTTCTCATGGCAAAGGATGCACGCGAATTTACAAAAAACCATACCCGGAAATCATTCATTGATGATCGCCAGTGCCAGTACGCGGTCATACGGTGTCTTGAAGTGATTGGGGAAGTCTTTTAAACGGCTTTCACCGGAGACACTCAAACGGTTTACATCCATCGAATGGTCGGCCATGGCACGGATGCGGGACATGCTCATTCATTCCTATGGAAAAATTGACATCGATGAAATATGGGACACCGTCAATCAGGATATACCCCGGCTCATCAGGATACTTGAATCTACAAACCTGCATGATGGGTGCAAATGACCGGCGAGATCGATTAGTGCATCCTCACCATCTCCTTTCGCGAAACACAAAGTCCCGTCACTTACCGTGTAATATTTGCTCAAGAGCAGGAGCAGGGAATACTCTCTCATGCGTACACAACATCCCGGTAAATATCGTCACGGATCTCCGGGCGAAGCGCCCGCGGGGTAGCAAGATCGACATGTCTCCCGATTTTTTCTTCGAGGTACTGCGAAAGTTCAATGAGATCAAAGAGATCCGCTCCTTCTTTAAAATCGACAAGGATGTCCACATCGCTGTCAGCCCGTGCCTCTTTCCGGGCAAATGAACCGAACACGCCAATCCTGCGGACTTTATACCGTGCGGTAAGATCATCTTTTAGGGACATGAGCAGATCAAGAATTTCATCACGGGTTATTGTTAACATTCTCATGTTCCTATCTGGTGTGCCTCACAATAATCATTTCCCTTAGGGGAATCTCTTCATTTTCGTGATTGCAATCTCTCTAAAAAAAAGGACCGGTGCATGTCCATAGCCCGCCCAATGCCGGCACCTGGCTAAACACCCAACGCTCAACGACCTCACGGCTCATCGCGTTGCTCTGTCGCCAGCGGCTGCTTTCGCCCGCTCCTCACATACCGCGACGCGGAAATGTTCGTCACTGTTGATCGGGCTCGTGCGTAACGCTCAGTGACTCACTCGCGCCACTGCCGCCCGCTGATGTGGTCGTCTCTGACATTAGGGCCGCTGGGCCACGGTTTTGAAATTTGGATACAACTCGTTCGGGAAAATGTTCTGGAATTTTTTTGTGATGATGAACCGGGTTGTGGACCTAGTGACTGCTCAGCAAGTGGTCGTGATTATTGCTGATGATGTGGGACGTTTATTCCCATTTATCTCTCGTCGGAGATGTCTCGTATCAGGGGTACTAAACATGAGGGAAAACAAGCCCAATTCGGGCTCCGATTGCTCGTTTCCGGTCCGGAACCCCCCTCTAAAACCGTCTGGTTCCGGAATGTGAAAATAAGTGCCTTAATCTCGCCCTGTTTGCCAAAATACGGCTGGATTGGGCTTGAAAAATGAGGGTCGCCAAGGCCCTTTAAAGCGCGTTTGGTTTTTCCCAGTGGTTTCCCTGTTTGAGTAGAGATCTGCCCTACAAATGGTCATTATCGAGGTAGTTTTTTCTGGGGGTCTGAAAAAAGGGGTTATATCCCGGAATAAGAAGGAGCCGGTCGCTGAGCGGGGAGGGCATGGCGAAGTTGTGCGAAGTGTGCGATGCGGGCAATGATGAAGGATAATAGATATTATGCAAACGAGATCCAATACAAAACACAATAAGTCCCCATATCAAAAAGAATCATGGTTATAACTAGAGGTCTTTATTGTGGGAAAGCGAAATTCGCTGGAAATGGTTGATGTAAAGATCAAGGCCGAGTCTGTTCCGATCGTTAATCAAGCATTAAAAACAGGTAAGGGTAGCGGATTGGCCCCTATCAAATATTTCCTGTCACATGCTGTTATTGACTGTGCGGGATTCCTCATTTTCAAAGCCAATGAAGATTCAAGTAAAGACCCGTTCCCTCCTTTCGAGGATGAAGAAACTACACTAGCTCACTTCGGAAAGTGGGACGAACACGAAAAGATCGCGTCATGGGTTAAACTGCATTCCGAAAAGGGAGGAAAGATGATACTGTGCAGTTACGATGGTGATGGTGCTGCCTGGGGATGGGAATTCGATGGCAAAGGAAGAATGAGAGAGCTGCAATTCCGTTATATTGGCAAATGGGTGTAACACATATCACAGGATGGTCTTATTATGGGTTATGATACTTTACTATATTTGGACAATGTAAAGATCAAAAACGAGTTTGTTTCTCTTGTCACTCAGGCTCTGAAAACAGGAAAAGGACGTGGACTGTCCAAAATCCGGTATTTTTTTAAGTATATCATTCTTGATAGTGAGGGTTTTCTTCATATCGAAGATCATTTTGGGGGATGGAATGGATCTGAAAACCTCGCCTCCTGGCTCAAACAATATTGTGAAAAAGATGGCCGGATTGTGGAGCATAGTCTTGAGAGCGATGGTGTTGCTTGGGGATGGGAATTCGATGGCAAAGGAAGGATGAAATATTTTCAACTAGATCATGTTGGTAAATGGAGATAGGTTGAATAGGATTTGTATTCTTTGATAACCGAACCTGCAATACCATATTTTATAAAAAAGAAAAATGAGAAAATATACTGATGCACTCTCTGGATTTTGAATACGGTGATAAGACAATTCAGGATTTTATGAACCTCTATGAAAAGGGGCAATTGAATCTTGAACCTGGTTTTCAGCGAGATTCGGTCTGGACGGTATCTGATCGCAAGAAACTCATCGAATCTCTTTTTCAGAATTATCCGATCCCCTCGATTTTTTTATATCGCCGGAATCAAAATGGAGAGATTCGCTATGATGTTATCGATGGAAAACAGCGTCTTGAAACGGTTCTTATATTCCAAGGGGTTGGACACTTAGGGCCACGCTTCGGTATCAAAATAAAATTAGAGCCTGACGGTGATATCGAAGAATGGGACTGGGCAAAGATAAAAAGACGCAACCAGGCACATTTATTAAAGGGCTACAAATTTCAGACCGTCGAAACAACAGGGGATCTTTCGGATATTATCGATCTCTTTGTTCGCATCAATTCGACCGGTAAAAAGCTCACTGGCGCTGAGAAACGACACGCTCGTTTTTTCCATAGTGAATTCCTCAAGCAGGCTGGGAACCTCGCAGAGAAAAAACGCGGCTATTTTTTAGAACACGGTATCCTATCTGCTGGACAAATCAGCCGCATGAAGCACGTTGAACTCGTCTGTGAGCTTATGGCATCTGTTCAGGCAAAAGGGTTGATTAACAAAAAGGCCGCGTTAGATGGAATTATCGGGGGGTATACCCTGAATGCAAGGATGTTGAACAAAGTCGTTCAAGAAACCATCAGGGTGTTCAACCTTGTAGAGAAAATGTATCCTCGAATCAAGACTACACGATTTGCAAATACTGTGGATTTCTACTCATTATTTGTCTTGACTTGGAAAATGGATGATGAGGGATATATCCTGATAGATGCAAAGCGAAATCAACTGGCCCAAGACCTATTGATCCTATTTTCGAATGGTGTGGATACTGTCCGCCAGAAAGTAAAAATTGCAGAAGCGGCGGAGCCTGATCAACGACTCTTTGTCGATTATTTGCTTACCGTTCAGGGTAATACGGATAGTCTGCCCCAAAGGCAAAACAGGGAAGCCATCCTCAAAAAAGTATTAGGTAAACTTTTTGAGAGAAAAGACGATCAACGGGGTTTTACACCAGAACAACGACGGCTTATTTGGCACTCTGATGAAACTAAGCGTTGTGTTGAATGTGGGAAATCGCTGAATTGGTCAGATTTTACAATAGATCATATAATCCCTTATGCTCGTGGGGGTAAATCGACCCTATTAAATGCCGCTTTGATGTGTCGGACATGTAATTCCAAGTTAGGAATGAAAAAAACAAGTAAAAGATAAGAAAAATTATCGAATTTGGATAATGCTTCCTTACAGGCCGATATGAGGTGCATCCTTGAACAATTGAAGAAAGTTGATGAGATCCAAGAGTAATCCTGAAATATTGAATAGATAAGAGAGGAAAGATATGGGTCACCTATACACTGCAATCTGCTCAAAATGTGGAGAAATATTCATAGTTTCTGAGGGGGGAGGATTTTGTTTCCATCGTCTTCACTGCAATAAATGTGGAAAAGGAATGGATATTGGATTTGATAAACTGGGAGAAAATCATCTCCGATATGTCAAAGGACTTAATGGACCCTATTGTATTGTATCGCGGGAATCTGATAAAAAAATTCAGGAATCATTTCCCGGAGAACCTTTGAATAAGAGGGAATATGAAAAACAAGTAGAACTTTTTGCAAAAACTTGTGATTGCGGGGGGAAATTTAAATTTTCAGGAAAATCGCGCTGTCCGAAATGTCATTCTCTGAAATATACGCAAGTTCCGAATGGAGAAATTTTGTTTTACGATTAAGATGAAGCGAAAAATATCAGGATAATGCCGTACCTAGAGATATTCCATTTTTTATATTCATTTAGGGCTGAGCGAGTGTTTTTTTTTCAGTTTTATATCGTTTTTTGACTACTTGTTATCGGTGGAGGGGAATCTTATCGGAGTAGTGTTGGGGCGGGGGAAAACAAGCTCAAATTGGGCTCCGATTGCCGGATTCCGGTTCGGAAAACCCCCTTAAAGCCATCCGGTTCTGGAATGTGAAAAGAAGTGCCTTAATCTCGTTCTGTTTGCCAAAATACGGCTTAATTGGGCTTGAAATACGAGGGTCGCCAAGGCCCTTTAAATCGCATTTGTTTTTTCCCGGGGGTTTGCCTGTTTTAGGAGAGATCTGCCCTACAAAGGGTCATTATCGAGGTCGTTTTTTTGGGGGGTGTCTAAAAAATGGGGTTTTGGCTTGGAATATAGGGAGCCGGTCGTGGAGCGGGGGCGAGCACGGCGAAGTTGTGCGAAGTGTGCTTTGCGATTTCCCTGACTAAAGTAAAGATATAATAGACAGAATTAAGCGTAATGCTGATTGAGGAGAATTATAATAACTGAATCAAAAGGGTTGAGCATTTTCATTATCATCAGTTGATATAAAAACAGGAGGGGAAATCTTGCAAATTACTGTTGAGCAGAAGGTGAGCAGTTTAAAACGTCAAATAAGGGAACTTCTGATAAATGAAGACTGGCAAAACGCGATTATTCTTGGAGACTATTTGATTTCTCTCACACCAGAGGATCCTGTAGTTCATTATCACATGGGTCTCGCGTGGTTACACCTATACGATATCGACCATAGTGAAAAATTTTTGCAGAAAGCCCAGGAATTAGGAGATGACAGCGTAGAGATCCTATTATTATTGGGGAATATTTGCGCATATCGTGGAGATCTGAACGGAGAATTTTTCTGGGCTAAAAAGGCCATTGAATTAGATCCTGATAATTTAAATGCACAGTTTGTCATTGCAAATTCATACCGAAATCTTGGGTATATTGAGGAGGCAGAAACTGCATTCAAAGATATACTGGAGCGCAAACCCGATAATGTTCAAGCCCGCAGTAATTTAGCAGATATTTTCCTATCAACGCAAAGATTGGAAGAAGCTGAAGAACAATTGCGTGAAGCGATAGAACTCCAACCCTATGAGGCTTCTCTTTATGCCGAGTTGGGGCACGTACTTACTCGAATGAGAAAAGAGGATGACGCCCTTACTGTTTTTTTAACAGCGTTGGATCTAGAACCAGATATTGCCGAGAGATATTATAACGTCGGTGATACCTATCTGGCATTAAAAAATATAGAGAAATCTGTTTCATACCTCAGAAAAGCCAGTCAAATGGCTCCCGGAAATTCACTATATCACTATGATCTTGGTTTGGCATTTTTTTCATTAAAGAAGTATGAAGAATGTGCACGCGAGAGTGAGGCCGCTGTTCGAAATGATCCCGAAATGAGGTTCGGGCGTACTAATCTTGGGTTGAGTGCAACGGAAAATCTTGGAATAGCATATATGCACCTAGAAAAGTATGACGATGCGGAAGCGTGTTTCCAACGGAATTTGCATCTAGTTGCATCGACGTATTTTAATCTTGGATTAACACTTTTCAGACAAAAAAAGTTTGAAGAAGCGCTCATAAATTTCAAACGTGCCACAGAACTGGTTCCTGACGATCCCGAGTACTGGGATCTTATCGGCAGCTCATATATCCGACTAAGCCGCTTTGACGAGGCAAAAGAGGTGCTGCAGAAAGCAATCCAGATTGATGATACCTATGCTTTGGCTCATCACGATATGGGTATTGTTATCGCCCAACAACCCGGGCAAGAAGAAGATGCTATGAAATCATATAACCGGGCCCTTGAATTGGATAAAAATAATCCTTACACATATTATGATCTTTGTTGTCTTTACATCAGACAGAATAAGAAAAAAATGGCATTCAAATACCTCAACATGGCAATTCAAAAAGGATTCAATGATTTGGAATTGATTGGAAACGACCGTGATTTAGACCCGATTAGAGATGATGAAGCATTCAAAATAATTATTAAAAAAAATAGGAGATCATAGATTTGATGTTAATGGGAGATTTCTGAGGAAAAATGATGATTGAAGAATTAATTCAACAGATTGATGAAAAACAAAAAGACATATTATCAAATCTGGATTTCGAAAGTATAGAGGTTTACTTTTTTATAAAAAAGGAATATGCCAAGGGGAATATCCAAGAGAATTTTGTATTTCAATTTGTTTTTAAGAGATTTTATGGGATGGACAATGCAGGGCTATCAGATGGAATGAAAAAATGCTTTTTTGGATTACTTGCAAAAAAAGATACAAACCTTAAAACCATTTTATCAGATCTATATGAAATTCCTCGGAAAAAAGGCGATAAGTCGATGCAATTCAGTTTTGCAACGAAATTATTGCATACAATTGATAACGATAAGCCAATTTACGATACAGAAATTGGATCTCTCACTTATTCAAAACCAAAACATTCTGATGATAAGGACACTACGATTCGATCTTACATTGAATTATACAATAATCTCGAAAGGTTGAATGCAAAATTATTAGAGAACAATAAAATACAAAGGGTCATTTCAGAATTCAGATTAAAGTTTGATGTTGATAAGGAGAAAATATCAGATGTTAAGGCATTGGATTTTATTATGTGGTCCTTAGGAAAAATTAAGGAAAAAGAAAGATTTAAAAAACCATTTTCATTATAAGATGATTGGAAATTATGGATCCAAAAGGTCAATCTCTAATTATTGACAAAATTGTTCTGAAAAAGATCTGCCGAATGTTGGTTTGACCAATACTTATTTCCTATCACCAAGTAATTTTTGAACACGAGCCTAGCTTAAGGCGCTGCCGCAACTTTAATTTCTTGCATGCATTAATCATTGCATAGGAATGTTACGAACATTGCCTAAACAGGGATCATGCGGTCACGTGTTCGTTTACCAGATGAGAGCTTATGTCGACAGAAAAGGAGATGAAGTAACATCAAAACTTACATGAGGATGCAATTAAGATGAAACTCACACATTTGATCATTTTGGCCATCGTAGCATTACTTATAATGCCGGTGGCAGCAGCCTTGGACACACATATCGGGTCAAACAAAAACCCAGTGCCCCGGTGCTATAACTTCGACAACTGCGGGATCGGGAATGCGTTTATGATCGCTTACGCTGCCGGGGGGAGAAACGCAGAATGCGAGATGTACATCAACAACGGGGAGGTATCAGGCATCACCCCTCCGACGCTCGATGCGGTCCTATCTAAAACCGACGGGCACACAGATGCGACGACAATCACCGCAGGGCACATCAAGGTAAACACAACCTCTACCGGAACGGCGATCCTCTACTTCAGGACAAACGATCAAACCACTCCCGGGGATTATATTCTCAAGATGGTCGACCCTACGGGGGTCACATTAGAGATGACGTTGACAGTCCTCGACCACATCCCGACCCCCACACCAACCCCAACCCCATCAATCGGGAATATTGTTGTGCAATCGAGCCCGGCAGGAGCAACAATTTTCATCGATAATGCGATCAAAGGGATCACCCCTCTGACGATAAACAGTATTGCAAACGGAGATCATACTGTGCTGCTCCGGCTTGAGGGTTATAAGGATTCATCGAGTAGTATTACTGTCATCGGCAATACTCAGACAATTAATCCGACGCTCTCACAGATCTCGACAACCGCTACAAGTACAACCACAACTCCCCCCACTACTTCTGTTATCACATCCCCAACAACCGGGGCTATCACAACAAAAGTAACAACAACAGTCACAACCGCAACCCCTAAACCAACGGCGAAAATAAATTACAGCGCTACAATAGCTGCTCTGCAAAGTCAAATCGCTGAACAGAACGTGAAGATCACGGAGCAGGGAAATATTTTGGATCAGATAACCAGCTTTTTAAGAAATATTTTTGGCTGGAAATAATTTTTTCTAAAAAATCCTTTCATAAGATCAACAAAATTCCAAAAAGAGAACTCCAAAAATCCGCGAGAAAAAAAAGAGTTAATCTAGGACTTTGCTGCCAGATCAACGTCTTCTTTCTTGATCGTCTTTCTGCCTGCGTGCTCGGCAAGCTTGTTGGATTCCTTTGTGAGCTGGGCGATGTAC
>Ga0194039_1001217_pt1 | contig 14028 bp, 10 predicted proteins | sample JunL228m_MetaG_FD_148679 | JGI IMG/M metagenome (GOLD analysis project Ga0194039, IMG submission 148679) | Anoxic zone freshwater microbial communities from boreal shield lake in IISD Experimental Lakes Area, Ontario, Canada - Jun2016-L227-8m | ecosystem: Environmental > Aquatic > Freshwater >... | reverse complement strand
CCTGATACGCCAGGAGTTTATTGGTTTCCTCCCCAATCAAACCCAATCGGCCAATGTCCCGGACAATCTCCCCGGCCACATCCCCTGCCCGGCCCAGCTTCAACCCCTCGGCCCGTTCGTCCAGTCCAACGATCCCCGGCGAGCGTTGCTCATTCTGGGCCTGCCGTTGCACGTATTGTTCCACGTTATCTCCACTGGCGGCGGGCCAATACCGTCCGGCATGCATCCTAGCACTACAGCGTTATTTAGCGGTTGCGCCTCCACGGAGATCGGTTAGAATGCATGGAATAATTGAATGACGCTGGGCTGAAGATAATCGAATCGCGGGTAATTCGTGGCCGAACGATCACGGCTGCGGACGTAGCAGCCGTGCAACGACTGCTGGTTGAGCAACCGCAAGCCGGACGTTCCGCTTTGGCGCTTGCCCTGTGCGTGTATTGGCAGTGGCGGGCTGCTAATGGGCGGTGGAAGGTCCGCTCGGCGCTGGCGATATTAACCGAATTGGAGCGACAAGGGTGGATTGGGTTGCCCCCGTCGCAACCGGTTCTTGTGCGCAGCTACCGCCCGGTGATGGCCCGTCCTGAAGGGAGCAGGGTGGAGGGGCCGCTCAGTGGGTATCGACCGCTGAGGTGGGAGTTGGTGCGCACGATGGCCCAAGGGCACCAGTGGCGCGAGTTGGTGGCCCAACATCACTATTTGGGAGCGCCGCAATTAGTGGGGGCGAGCCTGAAGTATCTGGTTTATGGGCGTGGGGGCCAATTGTTGGGGGTGTTAGGCTGGCAGTCTGCGGTGCAGCATCTGGGGTGTCGGGATCGGCTGTTGGGGTGGAATGCGGCCCAGCGGGCCAGGGGGTTGGAGCACGTGGTTAACGGGGTTCGTTTTCTGGTGTTACCGTGGGTCAAGGTGCGGCATTTGGCTTCGGTGATGTTGAGTGAAAATCTTGGTATCCTGCAAGGGGATTGGCTGCGCCATTATGGGGTGCCGGTGTGGCTGGCGGAAAGCTTCGTGGATCGGCAACGCTTCAGCGGGGCCAGCTATCGGGCGGCCAATTGGCAAGGGATCGGCTGGACGCGGGGATTTGGCAAGCGGCAGGGTCGTTTCGTCCATCATGGTCAACGCAAGGAGGTGTATGTCTATGTGATGGAACCTCGGATGCGGCAACTGCTCCACGGGGATGAGCGTCAGCCGTTGTTGAGTCGGGTATTTCTCTTGGCCCAGCGCCAGCGTGAAGACCAGTCATCCCTCAATGAGAAAATGCGAATGAAAAAGATTTTAGCGTCGTGGAAACCCAAGCTCCCGCCTCAGTGTGCGTTGAGCCTGGAAGATCTGGAGACGGTCGGTCGGGAACTCAACGAGTTCCTCGGTTTGTTCAAACAGACCTTTGTGCGGAGCGAACCCGTGGCCTTGTTGGAACTGTACATGCAAGGCCTCTTGAGCGACGTCGAGCGTAAGAACGTCGAAGCAATCGCCCTGAAGTTGGACGGTCCGCGACAGGTGCGCAATTTGCAGCGGTTCCTGAGCGACTGTAAATGGGACGAGCCGTGGATGCAAAAACGGCACTGGGAGTTGAGCGCCCAAACGCTCAGCGACCCGCTGGGGGTCTTGAGCGTGGACGCGAGCGATATGGCCAAGAAGGGATCGGCCTCGGTGGGAGTGGCTCCGCAATACTGTGGGTCGTTGGGCAAGACGGCCAATTGCCAGTCGGGTGTCTTCCTTTGCTACTCCAGCCCCAAAGGACACACGCTCTTGGACTGCCAACTTTACTTGCCAGAACGCTGGTTTGAACCTGCCTACCAGGAACGCCGTCGGCTCTGCCATATTCCCGAGGACATTGACTTCCAAACCAAGCCGGAACTGGCGCTGGGGATCTTACAACCCTTATTGGCCACCCAACAGTTTGCTGGTAACTGGATCACCTGTGATTGTTCCTTTGGCAATAACGAGCCGTTTCTGGAACAACTACCCAAAGACTACTATTACCTGGCGGACATCGCCTGCACCCGAAAAGTCTGGCCCAAAGCGTGCGCCGCCCGGCGGTCCTTCCAGTCCGAAGGCTGCACGGTAGAACAGTTGCTCCAAGTCAAGTCGTTCTGGAACTGGCAAACCCACAAAATCGCCGAGGGCGCAAAAGGGCCACTGGTAGCAGCTTTCGCGCGGGTCCGGGTTTATTTGAGCCCGGATCGGACGCCGGAGAGCGAACGCTGGTTGCTGTTGCGCAACGATGCCAACGGCCAAATTAAATACGCCTTGAGCAACGCTCCACAACAAACCTCGATGCGCGAGTTGGTGCGTGTCAGCGGCGCGCGCTGGCCCATTGAACGCTGTTTCCAGGAAAACAAATCCGAACTCGGATTGGACCATTACGAACACCGCTCCTGGACGGCCTGGCATCGGCACATGCAGATGGTCTTCCTGGCGCAACTATTCCTGGTACGCCTGCAAATCAAATTCAAAAAAAAACTCCCACGTTGACCTTGCCGCAGGCGCGCCGGCTAATTGAAAGCCATTTTCCAGCGTTAAACCGTGATCCCAGCCACGTTTTGATCGTGCTGAATTACCATATCCGACGCAATCACAAGGCATACCGGTTTCACCGCAGACGCAGAATGAAAGAGCTCAAAAAGTGGAAATCACTCTAAATGACGCTGTAGTGCTAGTTGGCATCCTCGTTTTCGCTCTTTGGCAATCAGCAAGGGCAGCCCGAGGCTGGCGCCATCGATGTTCACCTCGCGGCTTCCGAACTCAATCAACAACTCGATTGCCAGCTCGCAATGGGCATCTTTCTCGAGGGAGGCAACGGCAGAGCTCCATTTTCGAAGGGCCGTGCCGGTTCTATCGCGGACTTTTGCGGATTCGGGTTCGAGAGCCCGAAACTGGAATGGGACCAGCACGGCACCCTCGCCATGTCCGACCAACAGGGGAAAGAACCCGTCTGCCAGAAGACAGTCGCGCGCGCGTTGCGAGAAGAACCTCCAGATGCGATTCTCCATTTCCTGACTGGAATGGGCGAGAGGTTCAAAAGCTTCCAATAGACTTTCCTGCTCGAACAGCGCTCGACGTTGGAGGGCGAGTTTATCGCATTCGTCATTGAGCACGGCGGGAATTTTCGAGCGCGCAATTTCGGTGATTTCCGCCGGAGACCGGTCTGCGTAGAGCCAGCGGCGGAAGAGCACCTCGCCTAAAATCACTGCGGCCCTTGGTGTAAAAAGGGGCAGGCGGTTTGCCAGGAGAGCAAGCTGGCCATCGGATAAAACAGCTACTGATCCCGGGGCGGCTTCGAGCTTGTCCAGCAAGCGGCTGAAACCGGAGAGTTCGCCAGCGTTCATCGCCGGGCTTTTGTCTTCACTTTCAGAAGCTTGCCTTCCTTGGTGACGAGGCGAAATCCTCCAGCGATCTGGCCGCTATAAAGAAGGCACTGGGCGTCTAGAATGACGCCGAGTTGAGCGCCCTCTTTGCTGAGAAACCTGGCTCCGTTGAGTTGCGAGGCGGGCTCACCCTTCTTGTCCAATACCCAGATTGAAATTGTTTTGTCATCCCCCTCGATGGTGAACCGCAGTTGCACTGGTGGGGAGACAATCTGGAGCAGGCTGAGCTTCCGGGCAGGCATCTTGCCCGCAGCAGCGAGCGCTAACTGCTCTTCCTCCGGTTTCCTGGCAAGTCCGCGCAGAACAATGATTCCAGTTGCTTCAGACGTTTCCGTGGTCTGCAATCGCGCTACCCATTCAATGGCCCTCGTCTTCAAAGGCTCGAGAAAACCCGCCTCCTGCTGCTGATACTCGACCCTCGGGTCTTCATTCCGAAAGATCGGTGGTCCGACCCTTTCGTGCAGTGAGGAGGGCAATATTTTTCCGGCGAGAGCGTGATGGAAAACAGACCAGGAGTCATCCATCTCTTCCCGGCTCATGTGCTCGACCAACCAACTCCGCTGCAGCACTTCCACGGGGACCGGATGGGCGTTCCAGAGGCATAAAACCCGCAGGGCAGCCGCCGCACGACCGGTGAGCAGTTCTCCAGGGGTTGCGGGCGCCGAAAAGCGTCCGTAGGGCGAGATCAGCCACAGCCCCTGTTCCCACTCAGCAAGAACGGCGGCGTAAAGCGGACGAGGGCACTCGGGCAGCAGCAAGCTTGAAATCAGGCGGATTTCTCCCACGTTCAGTGTCGCGTTATCAAACGGTGCGATTCTGGAGGCAATCTCAGCGACTGGCCCTGGTGTGGTCGGTCGTTTGGCCTCGAACCCAAAGTGAACGCCAGAAAGGCGGCGATCCAGGTTCCATGCCCCCAGCCAGTCAGCCAGTCGCCTTTTCTGCGAAGCCGAGGGCGGAGTCCATTGCAACGACTGCAGCGTTTTCATCGGAATCAATTTTCCAATACTGAGAAGAGTCGGGAGCACGTTTTTTCCGTGCGCAATTTATCCCGGCAGAAGTCACCGATTTTCTGGAACACTAGCTGAGCCAAGGCCTCGAGTGTTTCCGGATCGTCCTCGGGGAATCTCTTATCCAAATCCCGTCGGATGTCCTCTTCCAGTTGTTTGACAATCTTGTAAAGCTTCGTTTTTCTGCATTTGGCAGCCTTTTCGACTGTCGGAAGGGCTAATGAGATGTCGAGCACAGTGGCGAGCACAGCAACGCGAGCTTCCAGGGCCATCGCATCAAATCGGCTGCGGGCGAGGGTTTTGGCCAGTTCCTTTAGTTCGAAGAATTGAGCCTCGACGGACGGAGTTAACCAGTAGGCGAGAGTTTCCTCGATTGTTGCGCATCCTTTTTCACCCAGGATCAAGGGAGCGTCCTTGGATACGAAGATGTGCTTCTGAGACCGCTGCCACGGTCTGCCCTCCTGGGTGCAAAAATCACGCACGGCTGTGCGCATGCAGCAGCACACCAGTTTTTCCAGCACCAGCGCGATGTCATCCGTGCCCGATGCCGCCTTTTCGAAAAGCCAGTCCTTCCAGCGTTTTCCAGTTTTATTCGAGCTGGCGTGCATATATGTCTCGAACACCTGCCATTTCTCGCGGCTGCCATGGTTTTCTGTCGAACCCTGCTTCCATAGCCCTGGCACCAGTCTGAGGTCTGGATCTATCGCCTTGAACAGATTCGTGAGGACTGGCATGCCGAAAGCCGCGAGTTGGTCCTGGGCTGGCGCACCGCACAATTGCAGGGCACACAGGGACTTCCACTCCAGCCATGAGGACAGCTCGGTCTTGGTCTCGCCTGGCGGGCTCATAACAAGCGGCGACCGAGTGCCCATGCCTTAAGCTGCTTCAACCCCCCGGTTTCAAGGCAAGGCTTCCATGCATTGATATGAATACACAGGGTTCCGAGCGAAACATCAAGGCAACCGGCCAACAGAATTTCGACCCGGCGCATCTGCAATTCGGAAAAAGACATCATTGCGCAACCTTCTACACGACTGGGCTTGATGGTATCGAGATGGCCTTTCCGAAGGCAAGTCCAAAGCGCTGTCCAGGGCGGATTCAAGAACCTGCAAAATCGTAGCCGCCGACGGCAGTCGGCGCACTTTTCTTCGATTATCGGAGTGTTAGCGCCGACTGCCGTCGGCGGCTACGATTTCTTGAAACCACCCTGAGCGCTGTTCGTCTCCATCAATTTCGGGTTTTAAAAGAATGCTGCGGAAAAACCGGACAACCGAGGCTACTTGTTTTCAATGAAGACAGACCAATCAAAGTTCGTTAGCCGGAGCCAGCCGGAAGAAAGGAAACAGATGAAAAACCTTGTAAAATCTTGTTTGCAGTCAGTTCAACTTGGAACACCCCAGATGTTCAAGGGCGTGGCAATCGTGCCCCTGACAGCTCGTAAAGATGGCACGTGCCAGTACCGCAGCCTTGGCGAGGCGCTGACCCGCTCGGACATCGCCATCACCGAAGTCTCGGAGAGTGGCTCAGTGCCGGAGTTATTAGTCGTCAACCGGGGCGACAGGCCAGTGCTGCTCATTGACGGCGAGGAGCTGGCAGGGGCCAAACAAAACCGGGTTTTAAACACCTCGATTCTCCTCAAAGAGATGTCGGAGACCAGGATTCCCGTCAGTTGCACTGAACAGGGCCGCTGGTCACCCGTTTCCAAAGTGTTTAGCGAGTCCGGCAATGTGATGGCCTACAAGACCCGGTCCCGGAAGACCCGTTCGGTCCATTCCTCGCTTGAATCCTCGGGCAACCACCGATCGGACCAAGGCGAGGTCTGGCGCGGCATCTCCGAACTTCAATCCAAAACCGGCACCCACTCGCCAACCAGCGCCATGAACGACGTTTTCAAAGCCCATGCCCAGGATTTGAAAAGGTGCGATGAAATCTTCAACTCCGTGCCGAACCAGGTCGGCTTTATTGCGTTCATCGGTGGCGTCCCAGCCGGCCTGGACATCGTCTCGCTAAAGGGGATGTACACCAAACTCCACTCGAAGCTCGTCCGGAGCTATGCCTTGGACGGCCTTTTCGACGCCAAAGACCAACCTCTCGATCCAGACTCTGTGGTCCGCCAAGCGAAGACGTTTTTGGATGAAATCGGTTCAACTGACGAACAGGAATTCACCTCGATCGGTTACGGACAAGACCATCGGTTGCGAGGGAAGGGCCTCGGCGGCACTGCGCTGGTCCACAAGAATGAAATCATCCACGCCGCAATCTTCCGTTTCGACAAGCCAGAGCAGCGGGAGTCTCCCCGGCTATAACTCCGCCTATGCAAACCAACAATCGCATTAAATCAATGGAACCGCTTCCGCCGGGGCCAGGGCAAGGGAAGGCGCCGGACAACAGTTCGTCCACCGCCAGGCTGCCGTGCGCCGACGCCGGCCATGCCACCCTCGAGGGGCAGAGCCACTCTGCTGTTGCGCGGCGACTTGTGAGGATGGGGCTTGCTGCGTCCGGTTTCGCCTTCCCGCCGCTTGGGGTTCCTTTGGTTCAACAAGTTCCGTGGTGGCGGCTGTGGCCGCGGAGGGCCCGGACCAACAACTTGGAAGGTCTTGGCGCAGGCGTTTTTCCTGCGGTTGCCAGCGGACTGGTAACTCTGAAGCCAGACGCGCCGGTCGGGCAGGCGGTCTTCACCGCGATGCTGCCCATCCACGACCCAGCGGCGGCACTGGCTCAGTGGACGGAATGGACCGTGGGGTCGGTGCTCGACGAGACATATCCCGGCCCGGGAGTGCTTGCGGAGGTGCTGGAATGGCTGCTCGAGGACCGGACGGAGGGGGAGCGGATCGAGGCGTGGCAGAGAGTCCTGGAGTGCGCTTTCGATCACCAGGCCGGGTTGCGCCACGGCCCGAACGAACATGCTATCTTACTGCTCGAAACCGTCGGGCGCAGCGGAATCCGAGCGTTGGCCAGGATGGTCATGCCTGCCTTGCGGAACAGCGACCAGGAGGTGGTGCTCGCCGCCGTCGCATGCCTGGCCCGGTTGGGTGTGCCGGACGGGGATGTGCCGGCAGAAGTGCTGCTGAACGAGGTCCGACCCGAGTTGGCTGAACACACCCGATGGGGGCTGACCTTCATCGAGAGCGGAGATCCGGACCTTTTGGCCGATTTGCTCAGGCGCAGAGACTGGGGAGAGCGAGTTCAGGCTTTGCGGCTGGCCGAGTCGTTGTTGACTCGCGGGGGGCCGCAAGGGCAATCAAAACAAGCGTTAGGCCGGCTATTTGTGGACGTTCTGCTTGCGCATCTCCAGCAGGAGGACGACTGCGACGTTGTCAGATGCCTGGCTGTGCCCCTGGGCCTGGCGCTGCGGCATGGCGAGGAAGCCCAGTTCGCCAAGGTGCTTGAGGTGGGGGCCAAATTCACTGTACAAGGACGGTTGGAGAGCCTGCTCAACTCGCTTCTTATTGGCGGACTGCCGGCTTCATTTGCACCCCAGGTCGAAGGGTTGCGCACACAGATTGCGAAGATGGATTCCGATGCGGTGCGAGCACTAAACCGGCTGTTGATGTCGCTCGGAGACCCCTCGGGAACGGCCCGCGACTGGCTTGATTCATCCGTGGTCGTCTTTATGCAAATGGGCGTTATCCAACCCCCCGACGCCGCCCGGGCGTGGTTCTACTCGCCTGCCGGTTGTCCGGAAGAAGCGGTGACTGCCTGGCTTTTGGAGAAGCCGTCTTCCGGGCTGCGCATTACTTTCTGCGCTGCGTACTTGGCTGCTCGACCCGAGTTTCTGCGCGTTTTGGAGCGCATTTGGATCGACGCCGCCGATGACCGGAAATCTGGAACGCTCATTACCGTTGGCGCCCTGCTGGCAGGAGCGGCCAACGATTCCACTGTCTCACCCGCCGAACTTCGCTGCTGCCTGGGGCAGGAAATTGGGGGGCCACTCGAGGAAACCCCGGAAATGCTGGGAGAATTGCTGGGCCTGCTGATGACGCAGGCGAACCAGGTTCGCACAGCCGCCCTGGATTTGCTTCCGGTCAACTCGGTTTACGGCCGAACTGTTGCGGTCGGCTGCCTGCGGGCTTTGAAGCGCAAACGACCGCTCTTTGGAGATGAACGCAAACTCGAGAGCCGGTTGGGTTTGGTGCCGGCGGCGATAAACCGCTCCGACGCGCTGCCGCATCCGTTACAACCGTTGTTCTCGGAAAGTTCCCCCGTCGCGTGCGGTTACGAGCGTTTGTTGAGGGTTCTCCCACTTTCTGCCGAAAAAAACAAAGGCTGGGTCCGCCGATGTCTCGACTGGGAAAACCCCGCAGCGGTCAAAGCGTTTTTTGAGCAGGCCGAAACCGCTGCCGTTGTGTGTTCATTCCTTCAAGCCACAGCATCCCCGGACCCCGCACCGCGTCAAGCCGGCGCCCGGCTGGCTGCAGGGGTGGGAGCGCGCCTTCTCGAAAGCCCCCTGCGGGATCGGGTGGTCCAGCGGGTTGTGTATCTCGCTGCGTACGATGGCGATGCCGATGCGCGGGCGGCTGGGCGCAAAGCAGCCGAGGTTTTGGGGATTGCCAGCCAAGTCCCCGAGACCCCGCCTCCACCCCCTCAACCAAAGGACGACCGTGCTGACGCGCAACAGGGCGACACAGATCGAGACCTGCAGGATTTGTTCAGTGAGTTGGAAAACGGCTTTGGCGACTAACCAAATCAAATGAAATCTGAATTACATAAACAGGTGCCAATCAATGGCCAACGAATTTTGCTCCGCGGATTCGACTGCGACCAGGAGGTGGAGGCGAGAACCTTGCTGGTCAAACATGGTTACCAGGTTGCGACCTCTATTACCCTGGCGGACATGGTGGTGGTGGGCACGGGCAGTGCGGCCGCCGCTGTCGAGGTGGCCAGGAAAGCCGGGATCGCGGTCGCACCGTGGACGGAGTTCACCTTCCGGCTAACCGCCGCCAGCACCCCGGCAGTGAGGGCGGATTCGGCGTGCCACTTGCCAGTCGAGATACAGGCCGATTTTGTGCGCATCCTGGATCAAGTGTTACCCCGGGCGAAGGTTGACAGCCCGCTGGTGCCGCCAGCGGAGCAATTTCGTCACCTGTGCCTGGACGACTGCCTGTTGAGAAACGCGCGGGCCGTGGCTCTCGGGGTCCGCCACGGATTCCCCGTGGCCCTCGAGGGGGACACGGCAGCGTCGAAAACGACGGCGGTTTTGTGGGTCGCACACTTAATCGGCCAGCCCGTTGTCCGCTTGAATCTGCACGGGCAGTCGGACACTGGAGAACTGATCGGACGATACGTTCCAAACGGCGCCGGTATCAGCGGCAACCATCGGCAGGCAGTGACCGCCGCGCACTCTGATGGTTACGGCCAGAGCGGCGACGGGGCGGAAGCGGCAACGTCGTGGAGCAAGTGTCACCCCGTGGCCGTCGAAGAAAGGGCCAGCACTCCGTCCTGGGTGTTCCAGGAGGGTTACATTCCCCAGGCGATGCGGCACGGTTGGTGGGTTGTGCTGGACGAGGTAAACCTGGCGGAACCGCAGGTTCTCGAGCGACTGAACCCGGTTATTGAGATGCCTCCTTCACTCGTTCTGAGCGAAGGCGACGGCAAAGTGTTTGGCAGCCGGGGAACGGTTCCGGTGGCCCCGGAGTTTCACCTGTTTGCCACCATGAACCCGGCTGAGTATGCAGGCAGGTCTGTTCTGAGTTCCGCTTTCCGGGACCGCTGGCTGGTTTGGCACCAGGCCGAGCCACCGGGCGAGTCTGGCTATGCGGCGATGTTGCGATGCCTGGTGTTTGGTGAGCAGCCGGAGGTCGTCTTCCGTGGGAAACGCTACCAGTCGCCTCGCACAAAACCCCTGTATCCTGCGCTTGCCTCGGTGCCGGCAATAAGTGAGGTGCTGCCACGGCTTGCCCTGTTCCACGCGTCCCTGTGCCTGGCTAGCGGGATGGGGGGCGATGCTCCGACGCTGGGCAGGCTGCGCCGGGAACGTTACACCTTTACCCGGCGCACTTTGCTGACTTGCCTGCAAGTGCTCGAATCCGCGCAGGCAGAAGACCCGGGCATTCCTGTCGCGGCGCAGTTGCGCGAGGCGATCGAAGTCGCTTACCTGGGGCGTATGCGCGATGGTGCGGACCGCAATGCGGCCACCGCGCTGCTGCGTGCAGCCGGCCTCACAGAGGAGCAGGCCTGAAATGAAGTTACCAATTTCCCGCTCGACCCGGCATCGCGGTGTCGCCCCAGGGGGCAGCTCTGCGCACTCGGATGACAGCGGTTCTTCTCGGAGTGCGAGCAAAAGCTCCGCAGCGGCCCGTTCCATGTTCGTCGAGGAACTGGAGCAGTTGGCGCGACTGACGGCATTTCGACCCGAACTGCGCCTGGTGGTCGGGGAATCCGGCAGCGACTGGAGTTTCGATTGGCGCAGCGGAACCATATCAGTTGACGGCGGACGATTGGCCAGCGAGTCGGCGGATTTCAACCGCGGCCTGGTGCTGCACGAGAGCGCCCATGCCGCCATCACCCGTCTTCATGCCATCGTTCCTTTGGAGACGCTCAAAGACCGGAGACTGTTTGCCCTGCTGAACGTGGTGGAAGATTGCCGGATAGAGACCTGGATGCAAATTCGCTTCCCTGGCTGCCAGCCGTGGGTTCGGAACTACAACAACCGCCTGTTTCGACCAATCATGGCTGCCGACAGCGAGCGCCCTCCCGCTGCCCAATTCCTTGGCGGCATCCTCACCCGTTGGTGGTTTGGAACGGCAACCGAACCGATGGGTGCAGAGGCGAGGCAGGCGCTGGATTCGGTCTGGCCGGCCATCGAGCGCGTGCTGAAAGCTTTGCCGCCCAAACTGGACGCACTGGGCGACCCGTCTGCCACCTATGCCCGAAGCCCGGTGGCCCGTTGCTACGCGGCAGTGGATGCTGGCCACTCGCCCGTTGCTTTCGAAAAGGCCGTTCGCCTGGCCCAATACGAAATGTGGTCCGCCGTTCACCAGGCTATCCTTCCCGCTTATCTGCAACTGCTGCCGCCAAAGAACGACCTCGGCAAGTCTTTCACGCTCTATCTGTCAACGCTTTTGGAGGCACAGCAGCATCGCGACGGTTCATGGAATCCCAGGACAGCCAGTACCCCTTCGTCGCCGGTGTACAACAGGCCGTTTTCTTACGAACGCCGGCAGGACCCGTTGAAACCGGAAGACCACGACCCCTATCTACAATCCTGGCGGCGGCAGCATGCGGCCATCGAACTGCTGGCCGAGAGGCTGCTGCGGTGGTTCGAAGTTCATAGGAGAACCAGCTTTCGTCACGGCTGCCCGTCGGGAATCCGGCTCAACTTGCGTGCCGCGATGAGATTCGAGGCCGACCCGCGCCTCTACGACAAGCTCTGGAGCAGGCCCCTGATACCCAAACGTATTGACCCGCATTTCAGCGTGGTCATAGATCGGTCCGGGTCCATGATGGGGGAGAGAATTGAGCAAACTTTCCACGGCACCGTGCTCCTCTGCGAAGTCTGCCGGCGAGTTGGGCTGCCGCTCAATGTTTATACGTTCGGCAGTCGTGTCGAACGCCTGTTGCTCCACGACGAACCGCTCTCCCCGGATGTCCGCGCCAAGCTCGCCTCGCTCCCCGCATCCGCGCGTGGCGGGACGAACCTGACCGAAGCCCTCGAAATGGTCGTGGCCGACCTTGGCGAATCACCCTTCCGCGACCGGTTTGTCATCGTGTTGAGCGACGGGGAACCGGACGACGAGGGGTCCGCCCGCCAGCAAATCGCCCGGCTTGCCGCCGACGCCGTCGTCCTGCTCGGTCTGGGGCTTGGGCCGGGGACCGTGCGACTCCAGGAACTGCTTCCCGTCAGCCGGGTAAACCTGGCGGCAGAGGATGTGCCAGCCGCGCTCGCCACATTGCTGCTGGGCGCGATCCGGACGTCAGGGGCAGCACCACACAATGTGGATGGCGGCAATGTCATACTCGCATAAATACAATTCCCACTATGGACAGCGAACCTTGCCAGCAAACACTCACGCCTCCCCCTGCCGTAAAAGAAAAGACCTTACTCACGGACGCCGCGGGGATCCCAACCCGAAGATTCAAAATGAAACACCGATGCCCCACTACGATGCCAATATGAGAAACAAGAACGATGGTTGCAAGCGAGCGCGCAGGGCACTTGCCAACCCAGCCTTAACTTTCCTCGTAACGGCGAGCATCGTAGTGCTGGGCCTCAACAACGAGGTGTTCGGCTACCCGGGAGGATATGGACCGTTTCGTGCGGGGCGGAAGCCCGCGTCCCCGCCACGCTTCAAATGCAAGCTGATAGCCGAGCAGACGTCGCCGGGCGACAATATTGATGGAGCATTGCGACGCTACCGGCCTGCAGCCGTCGGAAAAGTCCAGGCTCAAACAAAACTGGTGCTCCGCGGCACGACCAACGGATGGATCATCAGCCTCATTGGTGCCGGGGGCCGAAACTTGTTGCCCACGACGGTCACCAATAGCATGACCCGTTCCGAAATGGAGGTATTCTCATGTGATCTGAACAAGGACGGGTTGCCCGACTTTATCGTGAACGTCTGGTCCGGCGGCACCGGCCTTGCGTTCTTCGGAACCGAGGTGACTTTTTTGCTCTCGTCCAAAGAAGGCTACCGGGCTGCCTCCTTTTACCTTTTCTCTTTCGGGAAAGAGGACTTGGTGCAGTTCAAGGCCGGCGGACCGGTCTATTTCATCCTTAACGACCTTATGAGCAGTGATGGGGAAAAGACCCTGGATGGACGTGACCACAACTTTTGGGTCTATGAGCTTTACCGGATCGATCGGGCCAGTTTCGTGCCGGCAAACGCAGATCGACCGGATTTCCCCAAATGGGTGTGGTTTTCGAACCGGGATAACCACGAAGAAACGACCCAACTCACGTCGCAACAGAAGGCCAAACTAATGAAGAAACACCGTCCGGCTTTTCGGTGATGCAATCATTGTATTTATGAATCCGCGATTCAAGAAGGGTGTGGACAACCACCGAAATCAAAGCCTGACTGGAACTGCCTCACCGGGGCACTAGAAATGTGATTGTGACTGGCGGATGGTGGGTCCATGGTATTAACCTCAAGGCGAACATGACGGTCGCTGAACAAGCACCTTTGAATGCGATGGAGATCCAGTCAGGGCGAACCCCCCCGGCAAGGCGAGGAGTTGCGTCCGGGAAGCGAAAACCCGGAAAACCACGCAAACCGGCGGTTCTCATCGCAGACGAGGATTTGGTCGCAGTTGTCCAAGCTGCGAACGAACCACGGTAGAGCCTGTCGCTAATGAACCCCATCGAACTTCTCCAGCACCTCGGCCTTGATCGCCACCTCCCGGCATTTCAGGAAAACGGCATCGATGCCGAAACACTGCTCACACTGACCGATGCCGACCTGAAGGGGTTGGGGATTGCCAAGATGAGCGACCGCAAACGCATCCTCGCGGAGATCGAGAAGCTGCGCACCGGTGATCCGTCGCTGGATGGCTTTTGCCAGGCGTGGCCCGCGCCGGTCTCCATCCCCCTGCGGGAATATCTCGCGGAGACCCATCCCGTCGCGAAATTGTGGGCCGCCTGTGACACGGTCGAGATGCTCCTCCGGTTGCTGGTAATCGCCAGGGTGGCTGAGCGTGCCCAGGAAGGCGGCCTCCCC
>Ga0194039_1001216_pt1 | contig 14030 bp, 10 predicted proteins | sample JunL228m_MetaG_FD_148679 | JGI IMG/M metagenome (GOLD analysis project Ga0194039, IMG submission 148679) | Anoxic zone freshwater microbial communities from boreal shield lake in IISD Experimental Lakes Area, Ontario, Canada - Jun2016-L227-8m | ecosystem: Environmental > Aquatic > Freshwater >... | reverse complement strand
CTTGTTTGGTATCCATACTTATCATCGTTTTTATGCTGCTTTTGCACCAGCAAAGCAACTGGTTTAACTTCGATAAGTGGTAAACTTTTCAACGAGAAGGTGGTAAACTTTTCAATTAATAGATACATTTATCTAGCTCTTATTTCTGCACTGATGCTGTTCGCTTCTTCATCTTGTAAAAAAGAACCTTCAAAAACGGATAGTCACGAGGTTGTTTCGACAGAACAATCAATGAAAATTATGCAACTGGTTCAGACTTTTAATCAAAAGAAATCCAGTAACTTAAAGGAGGGATATTCTCTTTCGGTCGACAGTACTATCTGGTATCTTGAAACAGTACTTAATGTTAACTATGCAAGGATAGAAACAGAGAGACGCGATCTGGCAACTGATTCTACATTCATTTCGATACCTCTTGAAAATGATGGTAAGGTGAGTGTTCGTTCCGTATATGCTGCCTATGATAGGTTATTGGACAGCCTTTCTGTGTTTTATTACTCAATTAGCGGGGAGAAAAGCGTAATAGTTAATGATGTGTTTCAAGTCAGTTTGACAAGCTCCCAGCTTACAATTGGAATGAATATGATTTTAGCAAGGATGCCGACCGCGCCAAATCAGATAAGTGTTTGGTTTGACGCGAGTGATAACTGGATTTGGGGTAGTCATTTTGGTAAATGTGATAATACATTGCAACCTCGCGATGCATCAACGGAACTTGCAACACATGCTAACTATTCTATACCATTGGCACCTCCAGGACAAATGTATGTGTATTTGAATCCCTTTTTAACTAACTGGAAGTATCCATATGACGTCCCTCTGCCATCGGGTCAAACTAATCCGTTTGGTTACTATAATAATTATCTCTTCAAAAATCTCACGAACCAAAGCTATTATAATGAATGTCTGTCATATGATCAAATGAATTATTATTTGCAAAACCTATTCACAATTGCAGACTTTTATAAACCTCAGGGGATGGTTCCAATCAATTATTTCTGCGACTCGGACTGGGTTTTAACGACTGGTACCTATCATTTTCACAAAGCCAGATTCATGTATGCTGAAAGAATAATCGCTTTCTATCCACCTTTGGACCCTCCACCAATTGACTAGTGAAATAAAATATTAATAAGGTCATTTAGATAAAATTTAACTTATCTAAATGACCTTTAATTCATGAAATTATGAATATCCGCTATTTTTTCATTTGCATATTGTTTCTGCTGACGAATCATCATATTTGCTTGGGTCAGTTAACATTTAATAAAGTAATTAAAGATTCATTGCATGATTTAAGAGTCAGCGATGCTGTTGAGCTCTCTGATGGTAGCTTTATTTTAACATCGCTTGTCGAGCCTTATGTGCCTCAAAATACTAAATCTGAGCTTGTTAAATTGGATGGCAATGGTGGTGTTATTAAAAGGAAGGTGTTAAGCTTCGGCAGTAAACCATCCGGGTTAATGTCAATATGCGTGCTTGATGAACATCAGTTTTTCTTAAGTGGATTTGTTCGTGAAGACAGCTTGATCAAATTATGGTTGTGTACTGTTGACAACGATTTAAATAAACTCAATGAAAAATTAGTATCATTGAATGGCTATAACCTTGTAATGACAAAGGTAAAATCCACATATGATGGAAAGTTGATCTGTTACGGTTCAGTTGAGGACACCACAAGTTATCAGCAACCCAGCGCATTCATTTACCTAATGACTCATCAATATGACAGTATTAATCTGAAAATCTATTCAGATCATTGGTCATTTGGGTTGGATATCTTACAGCGCAATGACGATCAGGGATTTTATATGGTAGGATTGGGATTTGCGGATGGACCTCCGGGTAAAATTGTTTCATTAAACAATAATTTGCAGATATTGAAAATTGAAGGGATGCCGGATGTTGATAACATGAGCAGTATTTCCTACTGTGATGACAAGCATATCATAGCTACTGGCGAAAGGACCTATGCCTGGCCCTCAAATGAAGTCAGGGACATAGGGGTTCTTAAATACGACACATTATTAAACCTGATACGATCGAAGGCCTATGGGGCAAAGGACACCGAAGATTGCCCGGGCTGGATGAAAAATATTGCTGCAATTTCGCTCAACTCCATCTTTATTTCTGGGACGAAAAATCTGAGCTTTTCGGCTCTCTACGCCAACCAGCCGTCCTGGTTCATGCTGAATAAAACCGATACTTCACTTTCTCTGAAGTGGCAGAAATTCTTCGGCGGCGACGGCTATTACACACTCATGGGGATAATTCCCACAAAAGACAGCGGCTGTCTGATGTACGGAACATTCTGGGATTACCAGCATATCACGGAATATGTTAATTATATCTCGGTGATCAAAGTCAACAAAGACGGACTGCTGCTTGGAATAGATGGGGAGCCCTCTTCACTGATGCAAGACGTCATAATCTATCCAAATCCCGGAAATGACCATATATGGGCAATGACACAACTTTCCGAAACAAGCATTGAATTCTGCAATATCACCGGCAAAACAGTATTGAAACGACCGCTTTTACCCGGCCGCACACAAATCGAAACATCAGAACTACCACAGGGAATCTACATTTATCGGATTTATAGCAAAACCAAGCAAATCCAGACAGGGAAATGGATAAAAAATTAGAATGTTGATTTGGATTTATCAGCTTCCAGAGTAGAAAACAAGTTCATTGGATCATTTGATCATGTAAAAGGCAAAGGGATATGTATAAAGTGCTATTAATCTTTCCTTTGCTGCTATTTCCAGTATTTACCTTCCCCCAATCTGGATTTGTGTTCAAGTATTCCACATTAAATGATGAAACTCCTTCAAGCATCATCGAAACAAATGATGGTGGGTTTATAGTCTGTGGGCCGACAGGAACCTATCCGGTTTCATATCACACTTTGTTGATAAGACTTAACAAATACGGCGATTCGTTAAAAACGAAGATAATAGATTATCCTATTGGTTATTCCTTTCTTTCAGAAATAGTTAAACTGGATAATGGCACTTATTTGGGAGTCGGACGTAAAACATTATCATCCGGTGAAGAAAAATTGTGGCTGATCACCCTTTCCGATTCATTGGACATTCTTAAAGACACATCCTATAGCTGTGGGTTGGGAACAATTTATAAATTACGTGGTATGAGGGATCATTTTGGCAAGATCGTTATTTATGGAACGTCAACAGTAATTGACTCGCTTTATGATCCCCCGCATCCTTTTATTTTGCTTGCAACGCAACAAAGTGATTCCCTGGATTTTAAATATTTTCATGCAGGAACATCACAAATGGTTTTTTCAATGTTGGAGAAATATGACACTTCGGGTTATTACATGTTCCTGTTTGGCCACTATCAAACCTATACACAGACTTTTTCCCAAATTCTTGGCTTGAATTATCAGCTTCAGGTGACATCCACCGATAGTATTCCCGCAGGTTTGACATTTTCTTTGGATTCTAAAAACTATTTGAATCGCAGTTTAATTGTAACCGGAAAGATGTCCTATTGGGGTTCGAATCCCAGGACCGACAAACTTGGGATTTTAAAGTTAGATTCATCTTTACAATTGACTTCAGAATACTTTTTCGGCCCTGATGATACAATTTCATCCCCTGGTTACAATTATAACCTTTGTATTAAGCCAGATAATGAAATTTTTTATGGTGGGGCCACTAATCAAAGTATAAGTACCGAATTTCCTTATGATACCGCGTATATCATTTTAGGATGTTTTGATACTAGTTTAAACCTTATCTGGCAAAAGTATTACGGTGGTGACCAGTATTATGGCGTTTGGACTGTAAACACAACAGCAGATGGAGGATGCATAATCGGTGCGTCCAGCTTTAATTACAAGGTTCAGAACCAGGAAAGGGATATTTATATTTTAAAGGTTGATTCTAATGGAATCATAACGGGAATTAACACTAATCCTCCATCTAAGAAGCAAGGAACAAGGATTTATCCCAATCCGGGGATGGAACTGATCAACGTTGAAACGACATTAAATAGCTCCATTGTTTACTTTTATGATCTAACCGGAAGAGAGATTTATCACCAGGATTTGTCGCCCGGCCGAAATTCTATTAATGTCAAAAAATTCAGGCCCGGGATTTATATCTATAAAATTTTAAGGAGTTCAGAGGTCCTGCAACTTGGGAAATGGATAAAAGATTAGTTGCATGATTCTTGTTATTTAATGCTAACACTAACAAAATCAAGATTATTGGAATCGGATAATGGGGCCAATTATAAACTTGGCCTCATTATTATTCTAAACTCATAAAAAGTCAGGATGAAAAAAACATTATTTTTTCTAGGCATTATTTTGATTTGGACGAATTCCTATGCTCAATCGGGGTTTATCTTTCGATACTCATCCCCCGATGATAAAATTCCATCTGCAATCACTGAAACGGCTGATCATGGGTTTATAATTGCATCATCTTTCGGGACTTATGCTTCAATACATAATACTCTGCTTTTCAGGTTGAATAAGCATGGCGACACACTTAAGACGAAGAAATTAATTAATCCCGATGGAGGTTGTAGCATTAGCAACTTGCTTAAACTCCCTGGCGGATTATTTTTAGGGGTTGGTGCAAAAACCTTGCCGTTAGGGCAGAATAGATTGTGGCTTCTTGTCCTTTCCGATTCTTTACAGATAATTAAAGATACTTCATACAATTTCGGCTTGCAAATTGTTTCCTCAAACTTTGGATTTTTAGATCATCGCGATAATTTAATTGTTTACGGATGTGGTCAAACTGATTCATTAAAAATTGCTTCCCATCCATTTATATGGCTTTTAGGGCCAAATCTGGACTCACTGAAGTTTAGCTATTATAATGATTCTATTCATTCTCAACATGTATATTCAATGATGGAAAAATCCGATACGACTGGATATTTCATGATGCTTACAGGTAAATATCTGATTAACAATAGCTCATATTCTCAAATACTTACCGTTGACTATGCAATGAATATCACGAAAATTGACAGTATGCCGGGAAAATTAGCCCTGTATTTAAATTCCAAAGTGCTAAATACGGATGAGATATTAATCAGTGGTAAAAGAGATTATCCATCTTCATCTCCACGGACTGATAAAATCGGGATTCTGAAAATTGATAAATCTTTTCTGATAAAAGAAAGTTACTTTTTAGGTCCTGATGACACTATTACCTACCCTTCGGTTAATAATAACTTTGATTTTACCGATCCAAATAAAATTTATTGTGCTGGAACTGTTAATGTAAATATCGGCGCAGTTTTTTCTACTATTCCGTCTTTTATTAGTATCGGCAAATTTGATACATCACTAAATCTCCTATGGCAAAGATATTTCGGAGGTGATCAATATTATGTTGTCTATACAATGGTGGCAACCAGCGATGGAGGTTGTATAATTGGTTCGACTTCCTTTGATTATGCTAAACAAAACAAGGAAAGAGATCTTCAATTCATTAAAATCGATTCAAATGGATTAATTAACGGGCAAAATGATTTGCCCCCAATCACCAGGTTTAAAACTGTGCTCTATCCAAATCCAGGCAAGGATTGGGTTTGTGTTAATACGCAGCTTACAGATGCTGAACTTGTTTTTTATGATCTTACCGGAAGAGAGATTTGCGCCCAGTCTTTAGTTTTAGGCAACAATCCGGTAAATGTTCAAAAGTTAAAATCTGGGTTATATATTTATAAAATACTGCAGAATTCCGAAGTCAGGGAATGCGGGAAGTGGATAAAAGAGTAATTTGAAGAATATACTCTATTGGACATGCGATCTCCAGTATTATCAGATAATTTAAATGACAGAGGAGATATTTTTGTATTGATAAATCTGACTCCAAGGGTGATAAAACCCTGAACCAAATGACGGAGGGAACTATTGTGAATAGGTTTTGTATTGGTAGTCTTTGTTTGTTTCTTTTAATCACTTGCCATAATGTGAGAGGGCAGAAAACATTTAATGTTTTAGTTAAAGATTCTACGCATGATTACTGTGTTAAAGACGTGATAGAAACGAATGAGGGTCACTTTATTTTAGCAGCCATAAAGGATATATATAATGCTGATGCATCGACTGCTGAATTAATCGAACTTTCCGATGAAGGCAAAGTGTTAAAAAGAAAGGAAATGAGATTTGAAGGAATGCCTTCAGGTTTTATCTCTGTCTGCCAGTATTCGGATAATGAATTTTTGCTTGGTGGGTTCACCCGTACAGGAGTATCGACAAATATTTGGCTTTGTGTTATTGATACTGCATTTAATGTCAAACAAAATAAATCTGTTCCAATAAATGGATATAATTTATTTTACGGAAGGGTATTGAGAGATCATATTGGGAATTTCTTTTGTTTCGGGACCTTGGAAGATACTACCTCATATAAACAGGACTACGCATTTTTATATCAATTGTCTCCTGGATTTGATAGTATGAAATTGAAAGTATATTCAGAACATTGGGCCTGGGGCATGGACCTGATCGAGCGAAATGACCAGAAAGGCTTTTATTTTGTTGGAGTTGGATTTGCAAGTACTGGTGAGGCTGGAAAGTTAGTGACTATTGATAGAGATCTTAATATTAGCAGAATCAATAGCTTGCAAGAAGACTTCGAGAATATGAGCAATGTGAAGTATATGGATGACAGGCATCTGGTCGTAACAGGAGAACGAAGATATTCATACCCTTTAAATGATCCCAGAGATATTGGGGTTTTGAAATACGATACTATGTTCAATCTCGTCCACTCTGTGGCTTATGGGAAAATAGACACAGAAGATGGTCCGTCATTTATAAAAAACATTGCTGTTCAATCAACGAAATCTATATTCATAGGAGGTACGGCAAACCTTTGCTTCAGTGCATTTTATGCCAATCAGCCCTCCTGGTTCATGCTGAATAATACAGACACCTCACTTTCTCCGAAATGGCAGAAATTCTTTGGAGGAGACGGTTATTGCACCTTGTGGGGGATCATACCCACAAAAGACAGTGGTTGTCTGATGTACGGAACATTCTGGGATTACCAGCATATCGCGGAATATGTGAATTATATCTCGGTGATCAAAGTCAACAAGGACGGACTGTTGCTTGGAATAGATGGAGAGCCCTCTTCACTGATGAAAGACGTCATAATCTATCCAAATCCCGGTAGTGATCGTATATGGGTAATAACACAACTTCCCGAAACAAGCATTGAATTCTACGATATCACAGGCAAAACCGTATTGAAACGACCTCTTATGCCCGGCCGAACACAAATCGAAACATCAGAACTATCACGGGGAATGTACATTTATCGGGTGTTCAATAAAACCAGGCAAATTCAGACCGGGAAATGGATAAAAAATTAGAATGTTGATTTGGATTTGTCAGCTTCCACAGTAGAAAACAAATTCATTTGGATTTGTTGGCGGATGTCATTTCGCGTTAATTGAAACGTTGCCCCGCAATAACCAAAATCCAAACTTTACTTAAGTATACTTAAGGTCCACGTAAGGCCCAGTCAAGGAATACTGTAAACAATTTCCTAATCTCTATAGTATTTTTTGTTTTCAACAATTGGGAAAAAACTAGTTTGATTTCGTAAATTTATTTCATAAATCATTGGTTATGTACTTGATGTATATTGATGAGAGTGGGGATCCGGGATTGGTTAATTCACCAACAAGATATTTTATTCTTAGTGGAATTGTGGTTCATGAATTGAGATGGCAGGCATTGGTGTCAGACATTCTGGGATTAAGAAGGTACTTCAAAAATCGTTACAAGCTGAAAATCAGTGAAGAAATACATGCATCCTTATTCGTGAACGGTTCAAGTGAGTTGTCATCCATTAAACGAAACGAAAGGCTTGATATCCTTAAACGCTGCATTGACTTTTTATCCGGTCGAAATGATATAAGCGTGATAACTGTAAGAGTAGACAAGACAGGAAAGTCAATAGATATCTTTGAACTTGCCTGGGCTGCCCTGATCCAACGATTTGAGAATACGATTAACTACAAGAATTTCCAGGGGCCATCGAATCCGGATGAGAAAGGGATAATATTACCTGATAATACCGATGGTGAAAAACTAACAAAGCTGGTGCGGAAAATGAGGCATTATAATCCTGTACCTAACCGCACAGATGTCTATGGAGCTGGCAATAGAAATTTAGCTCTGAACTATGTTATTGAAGACCCGTTTCTTAAAAACTCGAGGACGTCATTTCTAAGCCAAATGGCTGATGTCGTGGCCTACTTTGCCAAACAGAAGTATGCTCCTAACAGTTACATTAAAAAGAAAGCAGGGGCAAATTATTATGACAGGCTGGGCCAGGTATTACTAACAAAAGCTTCACCAAAGCATCCTCAAGGGATAGTTGAGTTATAAAAAAAAGAGCCGTTGCCGGCTCCGGGGGAATCCTACTTTAGTTTCTGGACTATTTCAGATTCAATGCAAAGATACCGAAAAATCCGGCAACTGTCAAGTTATATGCCTGAAAACATACAAACAGGTTAATTAACAATTCTTTGACGCCGTCTGTTCCGACAATGCATTTACCCTCAAAGCAAGCAATTAATATTTTATCTAAGAAATTTGGATATTAATATCGATATGTTTGATTTTACAACTCTATACACCAAGCTCTAAAGACCTGACTATGTTAAACATCCAAACGCTTTCTGCTCATGTTTGGAACGTGGCTGATGATGTATTGAGAGGCTTGTTCAAGCCGCATGAGTATGGGGATGTGATTTTGCCGTTTGTGATTCTGAGGAGGCTGGATTGTGTGATCGAGCCGAGGAAGGATGAGATTTATTGCCAGCTGGATAAGCCGGTTGAGAAGCTGCATAAGAACAACCGCCTGTTCCTGCTGGTCGAGAAGTTCAGTTCGGTGGACCTGCACCCCGATGTGGTGGATAACCATGCGATGGGGCAGATCTTCGAGGAGTTTCTGCGGAAGTTCTCCGAAATGAGTAACGAGACCAGCATGGAGTTGAGTTTCGGCGTATCCTGGAAAAGCAAAGAAGAATTCGTAACGGCCGAAGCGCAGAATCCCAACGGAAGGTTTTTCGCCGGCACACCGCTCATATCCGACGGTTCCCTGCTGTTCCTTCATCATATGATCTCCAAGATGGAGGAAAAAGGATCGCGCATCGGCATCGTGTTCAACGGCTCCCTGCTGTAAACAACGCAGCAGAATCTTGCGATAAATTCCGTTATTATCTCATGTACGAGGCGATTACCGATGCTTTCATTGCTCTTGCACGACTCAGGACGTTTTGATCCGAAAATGAAATTTTCCTCAGGGGCTTAGGATTTATTTGTTAAAAATTTTCACAGTAAAAATCCCCTGGCGTGCACACTGCCAGCCAAAAAATTTATTTAATAACATGAATATTAATCATCTATATGTTTTAAAATTGTAAAAATTCCGAAAATCGGAATAATGCATTCCGATTTTCGGAATTGATAATCAACATTATAAGGTAAAAATATGTTGATTATATAATAATATAATTTGTATTATTGTGTTCTATTATTCAGAGGTTTTATAACAAAAACTAAATTTTGGGAGGTTACTCCTGGGGAAAAGAAAACCCCCTTTACAATTTGATGCGAAAATGATTGCGACGTCATAAATCAACAACAAAGAGAAAGGAGGTTAAACAAATGTAGATTTTTTTTCATGCCCCCCAATGTTAGATTTTAAGTTAAAACATTTTGCAATTAAAGATAATTAAACGAATATGAAAATATTGATAAAATACATTTATCTAGCGCTTATCTCAGCATTAATGCTGTTCGCTTCTACATCTTGTAAAAAAGAACCTTCAAAAACGGATGGTCACGAGGTTGTTTCGACAGAACAATCAATGAAAATTATCCAACTGGTTCAGGCTTTTAATCAAAAGAAATCCAGTAATTTAAAGGAAGGATATTCTCTCTCTGTCGACAGTACTATCTGGTATCTTGAAACGGTACTTAACGTCAATTATGCAAGGATAGAGACAGAAAGACGCGATCTGGCAACTGATTCTGCATTCATTTCGATACCTCTTGAAAATGATGGTAAGGTAAGTGTTCGTTCAGTTTATGCTGCTTATGATCAGTTACTAGACAGCTTGTCTGCGTTTTATTACTCAATAAGCGGGGAGAAAAGTGTCATAGTGAATGATGTGTTCCAGGTCAGTTTGACAGGCTCCCAGCTTATTGTTGGAATGAATATGATTTTAGCAAACATACCGACCGCTCCAAATCAGATAAGTGTATGGTTTGACGCGAGCGATAACTGGATATGGGGTCGCCACTTGGGAAAATGTGACAATACGCTTCAACCACGAGATGCTTCGACTGAATTGACCACCCATGCGAACTATTCAATTCCCCTTGCACCGCCAGGACAGAACTATATTTACTATAATGTAGAAATGACTGGAGTCATTTATCCCGGTTACGTCATGCTACCCTCTGGTCAAACAAACCCCTTTGGATATTTCAACAGCTATTTGTTCAGATATTCACCGAGTGTTTATTCTGATCCTTGTTTGACATATGATGCAATGAACTATTACTTAGAAGGGATTTTTACTATTAGTGACATATACCGACCTCAAGGTAAAACAGAAATTCATTACGAATGTTGGTCGGATTTTAGTGTTAGTGGTGGAGTCGTTCTAACTCACTTTGCAAGAATTACATATGGAACTCGGGTAATTGTATATTATCCTCCAATGAACCCTCCTTCAGATGAATAGTTATAGGTTACAGTTAAGTTGATAATTAATAAGGTCATTCAACATTGTGGTTTTAACAATAGATGTTGAATGACCTTTAAAATCATTTTCATGAAAGAAATGTGTCGTATTATCATAAGTTTATTTTTCATAATAAACTGTCAACAGACCAAGGCTCAGTCAACCTTCAATAAAATTTTTAAGGACAGTCTTTCTGATCATTGCGTTCGAGATGCTGTTGAAACTATTGACGGAGGATTTGTCCTCGTTAACTTAAAAGAGTCATATAATCCAATTGCTACAAGTTCTGAACTTGTTAAACTTGACCGTAATGGAAACGTACTACTAAAAAACGAAATCAAATTTGAGGGTCTGCCTTCTGGTTTTTTATCTATCTGTAATTATTCAGAGACAGAATTCCTTCTTAGTGGCTTCATACGATCAGGAATGTTTACAAATCTCTGGCTATGTATAATTGATACTTCACTTAATGTCCTTCAGAGTAAATCCGTTCCAATTCATGGTTATAATCTATATCATGGAAGGATTTTTAAGAATCACAATGGAGACTTCATTTGTTTTGGAACACTAGAAGACACAACCTCTTATAAGCAAAACTATGCATTTGCTTATAAGTTTTCTCCTGATCTTGATAGTCTGAGGTTGAAAGTTTTTTCTGATTACTGGGCCTGGGGGCTCGATCTTATCGAGAGGAATGACTGGCGTGGTTACTATTTTATAGGAATAGGTTTTGTCGCCGGCGGAAGTTCAGAAAAGATAATTACCCTGACAGAGGAATTTGATATGGTAAAGTCGACAAATCTCCCAGACATTAGTAACATGAGCAACATCAGTTATTCCGATCAGAAGCACCTGATTGCAACGGGAGAACGAATTTATGACTGGCCTTCAACTGAAAAACGTGACATTGGAGTATTAAGATATGACACACTATTTAATCTGTTGCAATCAAAAGCGTTTGGAAAGAAAGACACTGAGGATTGTCCGGGCTTTACGAAAAATATTGCAGTAAGTTCTCTGAATTCAATTTCTATCGGGGGTACGGCGAACATCAATTTCAGTGCAATATATGCCAATCAGCCTTCGTGGTTTATGCTAAACAATGTCGACACATCCCTTTCACTTAAATGGCAGAAATTCTTTGGAGGCGACGGCTATTACACCTTGTGGGGGATGATACCCACAAAAGACAGTGGTTGTCTGATGTACGGAACATTCTGGGATTACCAGCATATCGCGGAATATGTGAATTATATTTCGGTAATCAAAGTCAATAAGGACGGACTGTTGCTTGGAGTGGACGGAGAGCCATCGACTCTAATGAAAGACGTCATAATCTATCCAAATCCCGGTAATGATCATATATGGGCAATGACACAACTTCCCGAAACAAGCATTGAATTCTGCAATATCACAGGCAAAACAGTATTGACACAACCGCTTTTGCCAGGCCGCACACAAATCAATACATCAGAACTAACCCAGGGAATGTACATTTATCGGGTGTTCAATAAAACCAGGCAAATTCAGACCGGGAAATGGATAAAAAATTAGAATGTTGATTTGGATTTGTCAGTTTTATGTCTATCGATTTACATGGAGCTTTAGTAGTTAGTGGTGGAGGTCTCCTGATTGATTGGGGCCACCTTTATTACGGAATTTATATTGCTGGAGGATATCAGTCATCATTATAACAACAATTCGGGGTATTTCAGAAAGAGAAATGCCCCGAATTACTTTCTATATTTTATAATTTAATAAAAAATAAATTCAAAAAGATGCGACTCTGTTTATTAACTTTTATTCTCCTTCTCGCAATTAATGTGTATCCCCAGTCCGGTTTCATTTATCGGTATGTGACCCCTGAGGATGAGTACCCGAATAATATTACTGAAACCCTGGATGGAGGTTTTATAATTACAGCTTCGATTGGCACATACCCTTTAACCTATAAGACCCTTTTAATTCGTCTGAATCAAAATGGAGACACCATTAATACCAGGTTAATTACACTGCCCCAGGGAACATGTTATATCAACGATATAGTTAAATTGGACAATGGTCTCCTCATGGGAATAGGTGAAAAGAAGACGGAATCCGATCCTAGCCGGATTTGGTTTATCACTTTCACCGATTCGCTGAAAATAATACACGACACAACCTTTTTAACAGCGTTCCAATCTTGTAATCATATGATATATGGTTTTATTGACCACTTTCATAATATGGTGGTTTACGGTAGTGCCGATCCATATAATGCACCTCCCAATCGTATTCCATTTGTTTTTACGTTAAGTCAAAACTGTGATTCTCTATTATTTCATACTTATATTAGTTCAAATAGTCCTATAGTGTTCAGTATGATGGAAAAACCCGACACTTCAGGCTATTATATGTCAATTTTTGGCTGTATGAATCCTCCGGCTCATTCCCCGTCCCAATTTTTGCTAATGAATTATTCACTTGACATAATTAGTATGGATAGTATCCCACAAAAACTAGCGCTTTATTGCAAGTCCAAAAAACTTTCAAACCATGAATTTTTTGAAACTGGTTCAAGATATTATGAGAATAGTAATCCACAGACTGAAAAAATTGGCATAATAAAGCTGGATACCGCATTTCAAGTCAAAGCAGATTTTTTTTTAGGCCCTGATGATACAACAACTTATCCTGCATACAATACTAATCTTGATTTTTTAAATCCTGACAATCTTTATTTAGGTGGTGTAGCCAACCAGGACTGGAGTAGCATTTTTTCATATAATCATTCTTATATAATTCTAGGTAAATTTGATTCTTCTCTGAATCTTAAATGGCAAAAATATTACGGAGGAGATATGTACTATATGGTTTGGTCCATCCTCGCAACAACTGATGGAGGCTGTATTATTGGTGCAAGTACAAATGATTATACCATCCAGGGAGAACAAAGGGACATTTATATACTTAAAGTCGATTCCAATGGAATCATAACGGGAATTAACTCTGATCCTCCATCTAAGAAGCAAGGAACAAGGATTTATCCTAATCCGGGGACGGAGCTGATCAACATTGAAACGACATTAAATAGCTCCATTGTTTATTTTTATGATCTTACCGGAAGAGAGATTTGCGCCCAGTCTTTAGTTTCAGGCAACAATCCGGTAAATGTTCAAAAGTTAAAATCTGGGTTATATATTTATAAAATACTGCAGAATTCCGAAGTCAGGGAATGCGGGAAGTGGATAAAAGAGTAATTTGAAGAATATACTCTATTG
>Ga0194039_1001215_pt1 | contig 14039 bp, 17 predicted proteins | sample JunL228m_MetaG_FD_148679 | JGI IMG/M metagenome (GOLD analysis project Ga0194039, IMG submission 148679) | Anoxic zone freshwater microbial communities from boreal shield lake in IISD Experimental Lakes Area, Ontario, Canada - Jun2016-L227-8m | ecosystem: Environmental > Aquatic > Freshwater >... | reverse complement strand
GAACCATACTGCGCAGTATAGTAAATTATTATCTTTCTGGAAAGGAAAAAACGATGCAAAACTTCATTTTCGAGAACCCCACAAAGATTATTTTTGGCCAGGGTCAAATCAAGCGCATAGGCCAGGAAACGGCGCGCTTTGGGAAAAAGGTGCTGCTGGTTTATGGACAGGGCAGCATCAAAAAAAACGGCATCTACGACCAGGTAACGACCTCTCTCTCAGAGAGTCAACTCTCGATTGTCGAATTTCCCGGCGTACGCTCGAATCCGGTCCTTTCTCACGCCGTGCAGGGGATTGAAACTGCTAAGCGGGAGGGTGTCGATGTTATTCTTGCCGTGGGCGGGGGAAGCGTAATCGATACGGCCAAGACCATTGCCGCAGGTATCATGGCTGATCACGATGTCTGGGATTTTTTTACCTACAAGAAAACTATCCAGGCAGCCCTTCCCGTCTTGACAGTTGTTACTATATCTGCCAGCGCCTCCGAAATGAATGCCGCCGCTGTGATTACCAGAGAAGAGGGCAGGCAGAAATACAGTATCCGCTCTCTCCATATCCAACCGAAGGTCTCCATTCTCGATCCGTCGGTCCTGTTCACTTTGGACAGGGCTTACAGCGCCTATAGCGCTGTTGACGCCGTGACGCACATGCTTGAGGGCTATTTCAATAACACGGAAGCAAACCCCAGCCCCTTGCAGGACGGGATGGTCGAAGGTTTGATGAAGACCATCATGGGGGCCACAGAAACGATTCTTCAGCAGCCGGAAGATTATGACGCCCGGGCAAACATGATGTGGGCGGCCACCCTGGCCTTCAATGGCCTGACAACGGCGGGGATGGGGCAGGTCGCCCTTCCTGTCCATATGATCGAACACTCCCTGAGCGCCCTTTACGATGTCGCTCACGGCGCCGGACTTTCCATTATCCTTCCCGGCTGGATGAAGTCGCAGCTCCAGAACAAGTCTGGACGTTTTGCAAGATTGGCAAGAGAGGTCTTTAGCGTCACAGCAGAAAAAGACGAGGAAGCGGCCCTGGCAGGTATTGACCGGCTCAAAAAATGGTTTTCCTTGATCGGTAGCCCCGTTTCATTACGGGAGGCGCAAATCCCTGCGCAGGATATCGAGAAAATCGCTGAAAATGCAGCTGCTCTGGCCCAGATATGGGGGCTGAAAACATACAACGAAGAGGTGATCATCAAGATTCTGGAATTGTGTGTATGAAGTAAGTCCTCAATTACGTGCGGTCAACACAATAGACGTTCCGCTGGGCCGTCGGTGTGAGCAGGATATTCTGGATGTTGACGTGGGCCGGGGCGTTGATGATGAAGAAGATGGCCTCGGACACATCCTCGGCGCTCAGGGGTGTAAAGCCCTGGTAAACCTTGTCGGCGGCTTTCCGATCGCCGTGGAAGCGGACCTCCGAGAATTCCGTATTTGCTGCTCCGGGGCAGACCATGGATACACGGATTGCCGTTCCGGCCAGGTCGATGTTCATGCCTTCAGAAAGGGCTCGAACGGCAAATTTCGTGGCGTTGTATACGTTTCCCTTAGGATAGACCTGATAGCCGGCAAGGCTGCCCACATTAACGACATGTCCATGGTCGGCTGCCACCATAAGGGGAATAATGAAGCGTGAAACATTGAGGAGTCCCTTGATATTGGTGTCAATCATCCGGTCCCAGTCTTCAAAATTTCCGGATTGAAGATAGTCGAGACCAGAAGCGAGGCCGGCGTTGTTGATCAGAATATCCGGAATCAGGTCCTGGTCTTTCAGTTGCCGGGAAAAGGACTCCACAGCTGTTCTATCCCGAACATCAAGAGGAAACACATCTATTGCCACGCGGTATCTTTCTGATAGTTCCTGACGGATATTATGCAGCCTGTCGAGGCGCCGGGCGGCGAGCATCAGGTTGGCGCCCGAAGCAGCCAACTTCTCAGCGCAAGCCTTGCCGATGCCGGCGCTTGCTCCGGTGATGAGGATTCGCTTTCCTTGAATACGGTTTTCCATGGTCAACCCCTCTTATTCCGTATGATATGAAAAATTGCAGTCGGCTTCCCGAAGCCGAGGCAGGGCGGCGTCTTTCGTGGATAGCAGCGGTGCTTCCACATGCCAAGGAATGTCGATATCCGGATCATTCCAGACAATGCCCCGATCCAGGGACGCAGCGTATTCTTTGGTGACCTTATATGAAACGACAGCTTCTTCGCTCAATACGGAGAATCCGTGGGCAAAACCGGGGGGGATATAGAGCATCATTCCGTTTATGGTCGTAAGTTTCTCTCCCACCCAGTGTCCGAAGGTAGGAGACCCATAACGGATATCGACGGCGACATCAAATATTTCTCCGTAACAGACCATTACTAGTTTGCCCTGAGCCATCGGTTCTTTTTGATAGTGTAGTCCCCGGATGGCCCCCCGTTTTGAAGAGGAGAAGTTGTCCTGAACAAAAAGTTCCGGAATGCCGGCGGCCATGAAATCGCTTCGCTTATAGGTCTCTGAGAAGTAGCCCCGCTCATCGGGAAACTGTCTAGCTTCAATCAGGATAATCTCCGGTATTTCCAGTCGTGAGAATTTAAAGGGCATGGGATATTTTACCTCAACACTTACGGATTGATCAGATTGGGCGGCGCCTCACCCCGCAGACCGGCGAGCAGATTCCCGGCTGCCATCGCTGCCATCCTGGTCCGGGTCTCTAGGGTAGCGCTGCCCACATGGGGCAGAAGGAGAACCTGGTCCAGTTTTCCGAGACCAGGCGTTATGGCCGGTTCATTTTCATAAACATCAATTCCGGCGCCGGCAATTATTCTATTTTGCAGGGCTTCGAGGAGCGCCTTTTCATCGACGACAGGACCGCGGGAGGTATTAATGAGGAAAGCAGTTGTCTTCATCAGGGCAAACTCCTTTTCGCTGATGAAATGCCTTGTTACCGATGAAAGAGGTATATGGAGAGAGACGAAGTCTGATTCTCCCAAAAGTTTGTTCAAGGGGACGTAACGGGCATTAAGCTCCTCTTCCTCGGGCTTCTCCAGGGGATTTCTGCTGAAATAAAGGATTGGCATCTGAAAACCCCTGGCCCGTCGGGCGACGGCCTTGCCAATTCTTCCCATCCCTATGATCCCGAGGGTCTTTCCGGATACATCCCTCCCCAGAAAGTGAAACGGAGCCCAGAAGCTGAAACGTCCCTCCCGTACCATGCGATCGCCTTCGGCAATACGTCTTGCGGTGCCAAGAATGAGGGAGAAAGCCAGATCCGCCGTAGCCTCGGTCAGGACTCCGGGGGTATTGGATACGAGAATGCCGCGTTTGGCCGCCGCCTCGAGATCGATATTGTTATAGCCTACGGCCATGTTTGCAATCATGATCAGCTTGGGGGCATAATCGAGAAGCTCCCCGTCGATGTCATCGGTGATCATGGATAATAACCCGACCTTGTCATGGATGGAATGAAGTAGTTTTGACCGGGACATGGGACGATCTTCTGTGTGGCATTCTACCTGGAACTTCCTTTTTAGTGTATCCAGGACGGAAGCAGGAAGATTACCCGTGACCAGAATCGGAGCAAGCGTCTTCATGATTGACAAGGCCTTATCATTTTAATCGTTTCGCTGAATATTTTTGACTTTGTCATAGTTCAGAAGGCCATTTTATCCAAGGGGCGACGCTCGGGAACATAACCATGTTCAATGAGATTATTATTCCACTCCCTGGAGACGTAAAGATTGCAGTAGCAACTGCCGAACTCCGCCACATCGACAGCCCGGTAGGCGCAGGGGCAAATGATATCTTTGTCTTTTTCCCGATCCCCGGCCGATAGACGGCAGGGACAGGACATATAACCGTAGCGTTCCCTGTTGACCAGGAGATCGCTCAGGATTTCGAGCACCCAGGGCTTGTTTATGTTAAAGAAATAACCCTTTGGCTCCTGAACCTTTTTCATCGCGTCATAAAGTTGTTCGGCATTCATTCTATCCCCAGCGCCTCCCGAAGGGCCTTTTCATTGAAACCGATGATGACCTTGTCGCCGATGACAATTGTCGGGAAAGAACGGTCGGGATTGTATTTGATTATCTCATTGATTACGAGTTGTCTTTCGTCGCCTTTGAGAAGGTCCACATCGGTGGCGTCATAGGGAACATTGCAGTCGCTGAGGAATTTCTTCGTAGCCTTGCAGTGGCTGCACGTACTCAGGGTAAACATTCTAACTGTTGCTGCCATAGATTATATCTCCTTCTAATATAAAGTTAAGGCAATTCAAAATCGACGACGAGAATGGCCTCGCAGAGGCCCCGGACCTTTTGAATTACGGGAATATGTTCGGGGTGAACCTGATAATTTTTCAGGGAATCGAGGTCCGTGAAGGTTGATACCAGTGCGAAATCGTAAGACCGTTCGGACTTGAGAATATCGGGCCCGAATTCAAACCCCTTGATCTCATCAATTTTCCCGGGGAGTGATCCGAGACTACTTTTTAGATCTTCAATCTGCAACTCATCAACGCCCTTTTTGAATTTCATGAAGACAATGTGTCTCAGCATGGAACCTCCTTGTTATTTAATTTCAGATAAATCATGACTACATCCATATTCTAATTCCTGATATAATTCAACAGAAAATACTGTCAAAGCGGTTTCCATTGGGGACAGATCTCCGAGGACGCCGGCACAAAATTCCTGCAGACGGCGGGACGTGTTTCATATATGGAGCAGGCCGAATGATCTTCCTCCCACATCAGAAAAGGGCAGCCATGAAGATAACGTCCGCTGTCGGCAGAAATAAGGTGGTCTCCCGCCCACATGGCATGTTCGTTTTCGATCACAGACATAATATCTGTCCGTCTCTCCCTCTTCCATCGCAGAATGTCTTCATCCCTGACATAGGCAATAAAGTCGGCAAGGCAGCATTTTCCACAGCGATGGCAACACTTTTCGCCGGGAGAATCATTCAGTTTCATATTTTTCTTTGCTGAGAAGGAGATATTCATACTTATAAAGATCCTCGATAAAATAACGGATGATTTCGTCTTCGTCCCGCCATGGTGAAGGGGCCTTTAAGATTGACCGCATCCGGGCCGTCATCTCGAAAGGGATAAAATCAGCCACTGGCCCCCGGATGATCTTATAGTCATGGTAATGCCCGATCTTTTCAAGATGGGAAAACTGGATCGTAAATTCATCGTGCCCCTTGAGCATAATGCATTCAGGATTGTCCGATGCGGAAACGCGGATCAGGTTTCTATATGGACCGGTGACCGTAGCTTCACAACTGTGCTCACTCAGGAATATGAAGGGAACTTGGGCACAGCACAGCTTTTCCAAGGCCATGAGTGCTCCAATGTTAATGTGAAATACAGGCTGTTGAGGCTCCGGGAGCCCGTATTTGGCAAAGAACTCCCAGACCAGCTTCAGATCAGAAGATAAAGTTAGCGGGGAGTTCACAAGAAAATCTCTTGTCAAGTCTGTGATGGTGGGATAGTCGCCGATATTTTCATTCAAGACAGCGAGGTCCACGTCTTCAAGAACCATCGGAGGGGTTTCCAGGAAGTCTTCTTCACGAAAGGAAAATGCGCCCGGGAAGCCACTCAATGTATACTTCTGATGATCGAGAAGGTGTGGGGAAATATCGATCATTGTCACCTTATGAAATGGTTTCCGGCGCATAAAATCTCTCATAAGCCACCCGTACCCCCCTCCTACTTCAAGAAGATGGGTAATTCGATTAAAGGGGAAAAGGCCATTCATGTAATCAAAGAGAAGATTTCCGTATGAGTCCTTGATGTTGAGCGTCATACGGCATGGGCTGCGGCGATCAGCAAGGGTATTGCATAGGGTCGTTTCCCAACCGAGAGTACGGAGGTCCTGGCGATGATAATCTGCCGATGAATGGACCGTGAAATCCATATTAGCCCTTATTGCATTAGTAAAAAACAAGTTGAGCAAGATATTTATGTATTCATGATAGTGTTTGTATAAAACGATCTTTTTTGACAAGTGTCAAGCACTTCGTGAATATATGAAAATACTTATTGACAAATAATCTTCATTTCTATATCATGATCGGCTTCCATCTATAAATTAATGCGAGAAAATACCACTATGAAGAGAGATTTGACAAGGATCAGGAATATCGGTATCAGCGCCCATATCGATTCGGGAAAGACGACCCTCACGGAGAGGATCCTTTTTTACACCAAGCGCATCCATGCCATCCATGAAGTCAAGGGAAAGGACGGCGTGGGGGCGACGATGGACTCGATGGAATTGGAGAAGGAAAGGGGCATTACCATTGCCTCCGCTGCAACCTATTGTGAATGGTCGGGACACGAGGTCAACATTATTGACACTCCCGGGCATGTCGATTTTACCATCGAAGTCGAAAGATCTCTCCGGGTACTGGATGGAGCGGTTCTTGTCCTTTGTTCGGTGGGGGGTGTGCAATCACAGTCGATAACCGTAGATCAGCAGATGAAACGTTACCAAGTTCCCTGTATTGCCTTCATCAATAAATGTGATCGCAGCGGGGCGAATCCGAGTCGGGTGATAGAACAGCTCCGGACAAAACTTGGCCATAACGCCGTGGCGCTGCAGATGCCTATTGGTCTGGAATCTGATTTTCAGGGGATAGTCGACCTTGTTTCCATGCAGGCCCTCTATTTTGACGGACCTCATGGCGAGGATATCCGGCGCGAGGAAATTCCCGAGCAACTGCTTGCGGAAGCGCGGCAAAAGCGGGAAGAGCTGATTGACCAGGCCTCCGCCTTTTCTGATGAACTGACCGACGCCATTCTGGAAGAAAAGGAAATCACGACGGAGATAATCATTGCGGCGCTCCGCAAGGGAACACTGGAACGTCATATGACCCCGGTGATTATCGGCTCGGCCTATAAGAATAAGGGTGTTCAGCTTCTCTTAAATGCGGTGGCTGAATTACTGCCATCTCCGGAAGAGGTTAAAAATACCGCCCTGAATCTGGATGAAAATGAGGCGCCGCTGACGCTAAGCAGCAATCCCGAAGATCCCATCGTCGCACTGGCCTTCAAGCTTGAGGACGGGGCTTATGGACAGTTGACTTATATTCGTGTCTATCAGGGCACGATCGCCAAAGGTTCGACAATCATCAATATACGTTCCGGTAAAAAAATAAAGGTTGGCCGCCTGGTGAGAATGCATGCCGACCAGATGGAAGACATCGAAATGATCCAGGCTGGTTACATCGGCGCCCTGTTTGGGATTGAATGCGCCTCCGGCGATACCTTCGTTTCTCCCGGTCTGAATTTGGCAATGACCTCCATGTATGTCCCTGATCCGGTCATCTCCCTCGCTATTGAGCCTAAGGACAATAAGGCGCAAATCAACATGTCGAAGGCCCTGCAACGTTTTACAAAGGAAGATCCCACTTTCCGTTGTCATGTGGATGCGGAAACGAATGAAACGATCATTGAGGGGATGGGCGAATTGCATCTCGATGTATATGTGGAACGGATGAGGCGGGAATACGACGCCGAAGTGACGACCGGCAACCCACGTGTCGCCTACCGGGAAACGATCACCCAGCGCGCCGATTTTAATTATATCCACAAAAAGCAGACCGGAGGCTCCGGACAATATGGCCGGATAGCTGGATACATTGAGCCCACTGCGGAGGGCGATTTTATTTTCGACAACCAGATCACCGGGGGTGCCATTCCCACCCAGTATATTCCGGCCTGTGAGAAAGGATTCCGTCAGTCCCTTGCGAAGGGTCCCAAACTCGAATTTCCCATTACCGGTATCAAGGTAGCCATTAATGACGGGGCCTACCATGCAGTAGATTCGTCCGACATGGCCTTCCAGGCTGCCGCCCGCGGGGCATTTCGGGAAGCCTACCTCCGCGCCAAGCCCGTTGTTCACGAACCGATCATGAAGGTAGTTATTGAGTCGCCGACGGAATTTCAGGGCGCCGTTATGGGACTGCTGAATCAGCGTCGGGGCATGATTGTGGGAGCCCAGGATGAAGGACACATGTGTGTTGTCGAGGCGCAGGTTCCTCTTGGGGAGATGTTTGGTTTTTCCACGGTGCTACGGTCGGCAACCCAGGGGAAGGCACAGTTCACCATGGAATTTGCTCTTTATCGCCAAGTCCCTCAATCCATAGCGGAGAAAATCGCTGAGGACATGGCTGCGAAGAAGAAAAATGCGGCGTAGGTTAATCAAGACATGGCAAAAATACTTGATCTTAGAAACAGGAGCATCGCTATGCTGAAAAAGGATCTGATTTTAAGAAATCCCCTGCGGCAAATGGGCTACGAAAATGACGACATTCTCCCGGAAGGGGGATTCGGTGCGGTTCTGGCCAGGGCCGGGGTTGGGAAAACAGCCCTTCTCGTGCAACTGGCTCTCAACACGATGTTGCGAGGCAAAAAGGTCCTTCATGTCAGTCTCCTCGATCCGGTAAACAAGGTGGATCTCTGGTACCGCGAACTTTTTCGGCGCCTTGCCGTTCAATACCAGATTGGTCAAATCCGGACGCTCTGGGAGGATATGCTGCCCCTTAGATTTATTATGACTTTCAAAGTGGAAGGGTTCAGCGTGCCAAGACTCCAGGAACGCCTGAATGATCTCATGGAGCAGGGTATTTTTACCCCTGACATGATAATCATCGATGGACTCGTCCTTGACGACACATCCAGGCCGGCACTTGATGCCTTGAAGGAACTGGTCGAAAAATTGAAATTACGGGCCTGGTTTACCGTTAACATTCATCGGCAGGTAAAGTCTGATGCTGACGGGCTGCCCAAACCTCTCCTGCCGGCGGACGAACTATTTGACGTTGCCCTGCTGCTGGTAACAGAAGGAAACGAAATGCATATCCGGGATCTGAAAACCGGGGATATACCGTCGCCCCGTCCCGTTCTTATTCTCGATCCCGCCACCATGCTTATCAAGGAAAATGTAGCCGTGGCCTCATAGCTTTTTTTCTTGATTATAAGGAACTTTTCAGCGCCGCCAGAAAACGATCAACATTTTTCGGTCTGGCGGTATGTCCCATCAAACCAATACGCCATATCTTCCCTGCAAGAGGTCCGAGACCACCGCCGATTTCAATCCTGTGCTCAGATCGCAGACAGCGCCGGACAGCCAGCTCGTCAATACCGGCCGGACATTTCACCGTGTTGAGCATGGGCAGGCGGAAAGGCGCTTCCACCAGCATCTCCAGGCCCATTTCCTGAAGTCCCGCTACAAGCTTTCCATGATTTTGTTGATGGCGCAGGATTACCTTGTCCAGCCCTTCTTCAACAACGAGCATCAATGCCTGATAGAGGGCATAGAGCATATTAACGGGAGCTGTATGGTGATAGACACGGTTCTTTCCCCAGTAATTGGCAATCATGGAAAGGTCTAGATACCAGTTTGGCACTTTCGTCCGGCGACGGTTGAGCTTGGCCACAGCTTTTTCCGAGCAGGAAAGGGGGGCAAGCCCCGGCGGGCAGGAAAGGCATTTCTGGGTGCCACTATACAGGGCGTCGACCTTCCAGTCGTCCATATTTACTTCGATGCCGCCCATACTGGTCACGGCGTCAACCAGGTATAAACATTCAGATCCTTTCAACAGGGCGCCGATTTCCGCCACAGGGTTCCGTACGCCCGTGGATGTCTCCGCGTGCACCACGGCAAGGATTTGATAGGATGCTGGTCGCAGTTTCTTTTCCACTGCTTCCGGAATGACCGGTGTTCCCCAGGGGAACTCAATAACATCAACATGGGCGCCAAGCCGGGAGGCGACATCTTGCATTCTCATGCCGAACACCCCATTGATCAGGATAAGGACGCGATCTCCCGGTTCCACCAGGTTGACGAAACAGGCCTCCATTCCTGCCGATCCGGTTCCGGACATGGGGATGGTCATATTGTTGCCGGTTTTCATTACCTGCTGTAAAAGTGATTTCAGATCATCCATGATCTTCAGAAAATACGGATCAAGATGTCCAAGGGTTGGTTTGCCCAGGGCCCTATAAACCTCCGGGGGGACGCAGGAAGGGCCAGGTCCCATCAATAAGATATCTTCAATTTTATCCAATAGATTAATCGCCATTTTATTGCCTCCGGTCATTTATTAATTATGCCTCTAAGTTCACGGTACTGAATGACTCCTTGAAAAGTCAGGATTGTCAGACCGGTTATGATAAGTATCATACCCATGCCTTCAGTGAAAGTGGGTCTTTCACCCAATTGAATGGCGGCAGCAATCATGCCGATGATGGGAGTCGCCAGGGTTCCCATACTGGCCATACCCGCTGACAGGGCTTTAAGGATGAAAAACCACAGGATCAGGGCGAGGGCCTGACTGACAATTGAACTGAATGCAAGTCCGACAATAAAGTGGGAAGTCCATTGCACGGGGGGGCTGGGTACGACCATGGCGATAATGATCAAGGGAATACAGCCGAAGAGCATTTGCCAGGCCGTCAGGGAGATGAGATCGAAAGTGAACTTTTTCCACATGATTTTAGTCATAATTGCACTTCCCGCCCAGGCGATTCCTGACAAGACGGCGAGGGTATTACCCAACATACTTGACTGAAGCTTCCAGGGTTCAAGAATGACCATCAGGCCTGAAAAGGCAAGAATAACGGCGATCCACTGAACTCCGGCCAGGTATTCGGAAAGGAGCGGCCAAGCCAGAACCAGAACCCAGAAGGGCATGGTATAGACAAGGATCGCCGTTTTCCCGACGCCTCCATAAAACAGCGCCAGCGTGACGAGACCTATACATCCCGTGGTCGAAAGCAGACCAAGGAGAATAGTCATAAAAATCTCTTTTGGTATAAGCGATTTTCGTTGCAGGAGGAGGATGGTAAAAAGACTGACGGCGCCGATAAATGTCCGTAGGGCGGCAAAATCAAAGGGCGATGCGTACCGCAAGCACTCTTTCATGACCACCCAGTTGTAACCCCAGATTCCTGAAAGGGCAATCATGGCAAGAATGGCCGGTTTAAGAGAGTTTAGTGAACGAGTACCGCCTATGCCGTTCATTGTCTGGCTGGAGTCACGTTACATTTAGTTGGTCTCGTCAGGGTGGCAATCACCACGGAGACCCTGTCGCTCTTTTCGTATTCGATTCCAGCTACATAACTCGAAACGGACATCGCAGAACCCTCGTTCGGTTAAGATATATCTTCTCTTTGGTCTCTTGTCAAGGTAAGAGCGAATAAAACGTGCCCTGATAAGACCTTGACAATTGCAAGCCAATCCATTAGCGTACACCGGAAAATCGTCCATAGAGGTTAAAAAGTATATGATGATCGGAGTGCTGATTACAACCCACGGCGGGCTTGGACAAGAATTGGTCAAGGCGGCAGAACTTATTAAAGGACCCTTGAAGGGGGTTATTCATATTTCTGTCGATCAAACAAAGGGTCTTGAAGATATAAAAAAGGAAATCAGTACGGCAATAAAAAAGTTGGACCAGGGGAAGGGCGTGATAATTTTAACGGATCTCTTCGGGGGGACGCCCTCTAATATATCCCTCTCTTTCCTGAAAGAGGGCAAGGTAGAGGTGATTACGGGTGTTAATCTGCCCATGCTTCTCAAGCTGACTGATGTTCGGGAAAATATGGCGCTACGTGAATATGCCATTTTCATTAAGGAATATGGCATCAAGAATATTTGCGTAGCCAGTGAAATACTCAATAAAAAGATCGGTGCGTGATCCTATGGATTGCGTCCTTACAAGGGTCGACAATCGTCTTGTCCATGGACAGATCATCGAAGCGTGGGTCCCTTTCCTGAAAGCATCCAGAATCATTGTCGTAGATGATGAGGTCGCCAGCGACTTCTTCAGAGAAACGGTTATTAAAATGTCCGTTCCCAGCGATGTTGAGGTGATAATTCACAGTGTCGAAGATTTTGTGAAATACAACGCCTTGCAGGTGAATGATAATAAGGATCGGGTGCGATCCATCATCCTGTTCTCGAAAGTATGGGATGCCCTGCGCGCCTATGCCCTTGGATTTTCATTCGAGAAATTAAATATCGGCAATATCTATAATGACGAATGCCGGCAGAAATTGTCAGCCTGTGTTTTACTCAGCGATGAGGACATTGCCAGCATCCAGAGTCTTTTACAGCGGGGAGTCCGGATAGAGATGCGGCGAATTCCGAGAGAGCGGCCCTTGAATATCGCCGAGGCATTGAAACCCCTGCCATAGAAGCATTTGTCTCCGCAATATTGTTGAACGATTTGCAGAATGTGTACGAGGTCGTCAATGATATGTTTCTGAAAGTTGTTATGGTGTCTGTCATCGGAGGTTTCCTCTGTCTTGATAGGACATGTCTGCAAATCATGCTCTCACGACCTGTCGTGATCGCACCGCTGACAGGATTCTTCTTAGGAGATGTCCTGACCGGTCTGAGTATCGGGGCTTTCCTGGAGTTGCTCTGGATAGACAAACCGCAAATCGGTATCTCTGTGCCCCCCAACGATTCACTGCTTGCAGTAATGATCGTATCCTCTTTGCTCCTGGCCAACAGCCAATACGGACAAACCCGTCATGAGGTAATAACCTTTGCCTTTTTACTATTCATACCTCTCGGTTATATCACTCAAAAAATGGATACGGCGCTTATTCAGTCCAATGAGCACCTTTCAGAAAGAGCCATCCAGGCGGCTAAAGCGGCCGACCCCGGGGGAATCACAAGGCAACATATCCGTGCCATTATAAAAACCTTTGCCGTTTATTCTCTTTTTTTATTCTTTTCCATAATCGCCGGCATCATGATTATTGAAGCAATTTTTCCACTCCTCCCCGTTTTCGTTATGAAAGCAATGGGATTGATGTATCTCATCATTCCGGCGGTCCTTATCGCTGTATGCCTGAGTACGGTAAAGATTCGCAGAACCGTACCCATCTTCTGTGCCCTGTTTCTGGTGACAATGGTTATTATTGAACTAATCCATGCCTTCTAACCTCCGTATCCGGCAGATGGAATTGAATGATATCCAGGCGATAATGGAAATCGAAGACAGGTCCTTTCCATTGCCCTATAGCACCGGTATCTGGGAAAGAGAAAAACGGAACTCCCTTTCCCGGACCCTCGTCGCTGTAGATGACAGGGGTGAGGAAACTGCGGAGTTGCGGGGCTATCTGAATTTCTGGCTTATTCTGGACGAGGCTGAGATCCATCGGATTGCCGTGAAAGAGGAATACCGACGTTACGGCATCGCCGGCAGACTCCTTTATGAGATGTTCAAGGTTCTGCGGGATATGGGAATCGTATCCGCACATCTGGAAGTTAGGCAATCCAATCATGACGCCATAAAATTATACGAAAAATTCGGATTTATGATAAAAGGTCGACGGAAGGGCTACTATCAGGAAACGGAAGAAGACGCCCTCATTCTGGCGGCCGATGTGAAGGGAATCACACAGGTAACATAGATAGTAAAAGATTATAAATCATGTGGACAGGAATCATCACCTTTAATAATCAGCTCGGCCCGCAGCATCTGCATATGGCGGTTCGTCTTCCTGCGGAGTTAATGGACCCCATACCCGGACAGTTTGTGATGATACGGCCTACCAGAGGCGGTGGGCCGCTCCTCTCAAGGCCCCTTAGTATCTATCAATTTGTGCGGAATCAGGATCATGTCATTCTGGAGTTATTATACCGGGTCGTGGGACGGGGAACGGAACTCCTCTCCCAGTTGACCACGGCAGCGGAAGTGAACATTCTTGGCCCTTTGGGACGGGGTTTCCGCATCGAAAAGGTCCGCTCCCATCGAATCCTGCTGGCGGGGGGTATGGGTGTGGCGCCGATCACTTTCCTCGCCGATTACCTGAAGGGACGGGGTGCCGGGAAACATGAGCTGAAAATCTGTCTGGGTGCAAAAAGCTGCGGAGACATTGTTGGCATAGAGCGGATAAAGGGTATGCAGGGACTGCTGAATATTGCCACGGACGATGGCAGTTTGGGGAGTTGCGGGCTTGTGACGGACTTGCTGCCGGATATTACGCAGGGGTGTGATCCGCGCAAAACAATGATTTACGCCTGCGGACCTATGGC
>Ga0194039_1001214_pt1 | contig 14058 bp, 15 predicted proteins | sample JunL228m_MetaG_FD_148679 | JGI IMG/M metagenome (GOLD analysis project Ga0194039, IMG submission 148679) | Anoxic zone freshwater microbial communities from boreal shield lake in IISD Experimental Lakes Area, Ontario, Canada - Jun2016-L227-8m | ecosystem: Environmental > Aquatic > Freshwater >... | reverse complement strand
CTGATGTTCAAGGTGCTGGTGATCCAGAGCCTCTACGGGCTGAGCGACCATCAGGCCGAGTTCCAGATCACCGACCGCATGAGCTTCAAGCATTTTTTGGGATTGAGTGACGCCGACAAAGCCCCCGACGAGAAAACGATCTGGGCGTTCCGCGAGGCGCTCAACCGCGCGGGCCTCTTCGAGTCTCTCTTCACCGCATTCGGCCGGGCATTGGAGTCTATGGGAATGATCGCTCGCAAAGGGCAGATGATCGACGCCAGTTTCGTAGAGGTGCCCCGGCAGCGCAACAGCCGGGAGGAGAACGGGCTTATCCAGCGGGGCGAGAGTCCGGAAAACTGGGAGAAGAAGCCCGCGAAAGCCCGCCAGAAGGACACGGACGCGCGGTGGACCCGCAAGCACGGACGACGTTACTTCGGCTACAAGAACCACGTGAAAGTTGACAGCAAGAGCAAACTCATCACCTCTTACGCAGTCACCGATGCCGCTGTCCACGACAGCCAGGCTCTGGAGGCACTTGTCAAGCCGGGCGACCCGACCACTTATGCCGACAGCGCCTATGCCGGGGAACCCAGTCGGGTAATGATGGAGGAGCGAGGAGTCGAATTCAAACCGATCGAGCGGCCATGGCGCAACAGACCGTTGAACGGAAAACAGAAACGCACCAACCGGGCGAGATCGCGAACTCGCGTGAGAGTGGAGCACGTCTTCGCAACGATGGTGATGAGTATGAGGGCCGCGTGGAACCGGTGCGTGGGCCGAGCGCGCAACGCCGCAGCCATAGCCCTCACAAATTTGGTTTACAACATGGTGCGGTTCGAGCAGATCGAGCGTCTGGGCCTCAAACGCTGGAGGACGGCATGAGCGAACGCCAAACAGAGGGGGAGGGTTCTGCCTTTGGTGTGCGCAAAAGCGCCTGCTTGCCGCTTGGCGCAGACTTGGTAGTCCTCTTGTTCTCCTATTATTGACCATTTGAGTTTTCAACAAACACGATGCTATGAAAAAATGCCGTTTTTAGAGGTCCCCATAAGATTTCAACCGGAAAAGAGCGGTCGAAGTTCAGGCAAAGGGCGCCAAGGCGCGAGGGCGGAAGGAGGCGGAAAAGAAATGTCAATGGGCAAGGCTGGGTGCCTTTCGGGCTGCTCAGGCGGGCATCCGTCGATATCGGGCTTCATGTATTTATCAATATAGTTTTCCGAGTAAATATATTGATGAACATTTGTTGGTGAAGTTTCCCCGTAACACGATGCGCTTCAAAAAGTCCCTTCTCGGTATACCCATCGACCACAATGTCACTATTGCCATAGGATTCTTCCGGCGGCACTTTCCTCCATTCTGAATATCCTGACATCCGCTTAGACAACAGATCTTGGATCGTTTTCGCTGGCAATACACAAATGACTGTATGTTCGTTTCGTAGCGAGACGTTCTCTTTTGTGTTTACCTCGGAAGACAAGTCGATACCATAAAGCTCCCGAACATACTCTCTATTTGTCATATGCTTGATCTGAAATTCAGAGATTATTAACCAACAAAATGCAGCTAGAGCAATACCAACAAAACAAAATAGAAAACCGCTGGGCTTCATTACATTATTCGGTTTGATATCCAGTTCCAATGATCGTGTCAGTGAAATTAGCCCCAATCCAGTACGGTGTCCCTTGACCTGGATACGAGTACTCTGCAATCCAGCCCGGTATTTGTTCTCGAGTGAGGTTTTGAAAAGCAGTATAGGTTGAATTCGGAGTAAAATCGTATCGCTCATTTATCCACAACTGCAAGGTGACACTTGATGTTATCGTGCGGGAATTGTTACTCCATGCAGACGCTGTCCACTGACTGTTGTAATTGATATTTAGCTCGTAACTTCCGAGAACAGACCCATAATCTAAACCGCGCGAACCACTGCCAGCGATAGTGCCATTGCTCGCAGTCTTGTCGACACCATTCAGCTTCATGTTAATACTCATTTCCATTCCTAGAGATATTTTTGTAAAGTAGTCGCCCGATGCTTTAATGCCATTTATTAGTTGTGATCCAGCGGTTGCGTTTTCTCCCTTTCCAGTATTATACCACACAATCGAGTCCGGAACGGTGTTGATCTCAGCCAATCCATTCGGGTCAAAGGAAGACATGACATGGTTGTTGATATACACAAATGCATTCGCACCATCGGGATATCCGCTTGGATCAGTTGTGGTCCACCGATTCAACCCAGGATCGTAATTCCGATATTTCAATATGTAGGATCCGGCATCACCATCAAACGGCTTGCCTGTGTAGAATGCAGACGTTGAGGATTGGGAACTTGCCTGCTTGGCTGCCAGAGCGTCCGCCGCTTTGGCTTTTGCCGTCATTTCCTCACTCCACTTGGCGAGTTGTTCGGGAGTTTTGAATTCCGGCAACGGGGCTGGGAGCTTGTGCTCGGCGGTCGCCGCCTGGATCGCAGATGTGGCGGCGAGAACCGCCGCGAAGAGGATGTGTGTGGTTTTCATTTGCAGAAGTGTGTTTTTAGGACCGTCGTGACTTCGGGCTTTGACTCCGTCATGCGGAGGATCGTAGGGAATGCCTCTGAAGTCCGCAACTACCATTTTCGCCATTTTTCGCCAACGGCAGGCTCGCCTTCGGGTCGCTCCACCATGCCGCCGAGTAGGCGACGAACGCCCGCACCCGCTCCGGCTTCCAGACCCATCTTCTACACTTTAAAAAAAACGGAAAAGTTGAATATCAATAGGTTAAGTGATGCCAAGAAATCGTTGGCACTACATTTTCGCCCCGCCCTCTTCTCAGGTAAGTTCCTGAAGAACCGGCGGCAGGGCCACCTCGGCGGCTCGAACCGCCTGCGAAGCGTGCCCCTTGATTTCGCCCCGCAGCAGGAAGTGGCTGCCTTGCAGGACGACCTCGACTTGCTGGAGGTTGTCCAGGCCCCGGATGACTTCGGCCCACTCGGCTGCGAGACCTTTTTCCTCCAGGCGGATTTCGAGTTCCCGCTTCAGGCAAAGAGCCAGGAACGAACAGAACACGTGACCACGGATCGTCCACATCGCATTTCCTTCCACGCTTCCGCCGCACGGTCGCTGCCGGAAGCAAAAAGCCGGTGCAGCACCGTGAGATAAACCGCCCGCTCCAGATCGAATGTGTGCCGGCGCTTGCCCGCCAGATCGCGAACGATTTCCTCAAACCCCATGCTTTTCCACAACCGCCCAAACACCAAGTCCGGCCCGATCTTGGTGATGGACACAGGCTCCGTCTGCCCGGCGGCATGCGCGTCCATCACTTTGATCTTTTCGCAGTAGCGCAGCCCTCCCCGCATCAGGCTCTCAAGTTGGCCGCTCGCTTGAAGGACATCGAGCCCCCCAGCGTGGCAATGATCTCTTGCCTCACTGTCTTGCCTCGCCGCACACTATGGGCGATCTGCAGGTATCGGTATCCTTTGGCGGGCTTGACTCGGAAAAACACGGCTCGGTTTTGTGGACTCCACACATCCATCCAACTCGTCAGCCTGCAATCAATAACAAAATGCTAAACGTCAGAAAAAGTTGCACTACATTTTCGACTCGGACACCGCCGCCCACCCGCAAACCCGCATCAATAAAGGATCCTTACTTTTTGTGACCCTCCAAACTGTAGAAGACGGGCCAGAGCGCGAACCGATGGGCAAAATGCGCCACGGCGGATAATCCGAAAACCAGCACCTTGTCCGTTCTCACGCCCAGTTTCCCTCTGATCTCCGCCAATGCGCGCTCCACCTGCTCCCCGCTCCCCTGCTCGGGATAGTACCCCTCCGACTGGCAACTTGCCGGAAAATATCAATGGCACGGCCTTCCCTTTGACAAGATTGGGTGGCGGGGTTCCCCCGAGGATCATTAATTCGCCACGGCAAGCAATGCCTCCATGAACCCTCCAAAGTCCTCGTTGGCCCTAATTATGAGAATATTATACTCTGCTAGATACCAGACATCATCCACCGGGACGGCCATATCGACACAGAACTCCTTCAACAACGCAGCAAAACTGCTGCGATTCTTATACCTATCCTGAGTGTCTCGTCGAAGTTGACTAATAAGACCGTCTTCCCGTTCGTTCGGGCTAGCAAATGAGTTATCAATATATACATTTAGCGTGTCGGTTTGTAACCAGTGCGTGGTTTGATGCGTCGGGAAAAGCGGCTGCAGATATTCCTTTTCACCGATATTCTTAAAATCACCCAGACATACTTCGAGTATCGCAACTACGTCAGTCGGAAGTTTTGGGTATTTTTGAAGAAATGTCCCCCTCCTCAATGATTTCTGCTCCGTTTTGACATCTAATATTGTGATCATTGGATCTATTCGCCAGAATATGAATTTAACTTTCGTATTCCATTCTGCGTTATAAGCTTCATTTTCCACTGCAAACCTTGGCAACTTCATGCAAATTGTGTAGAATGCAAATAATGTTTTTTCACTACAACCATATTTTGGAACCGCCACGTAGTATGTATCTTTATTTGTCTCTTCTGCCTGAACTCCGTTGTTCAAGCCAATAGCAACAAAACTGAGAATTGCAAGTGCAACGCTCATTATGCCCGTGCATCGATGCATGTGATGTCGCCTAAAACCGCTCTTTTTTTCGCCTTTCATAGTTGCAATTTTCGCCTTGTGAATTATTTTACTCGCTCAAATCGCGCAAATAATCTTTTGTCAGAGATTTCACACTTGTAAGTAGACTGCTAACATCTGTCACGCCTGTTGCCCCGCTTGTAGGTCCTGGACTGTAAGCATTAAAACAAGTCGCATACATAATGTTGCCTGCATTTGACCCGAATACGGTTGTCAGGTGACCAGATGTTTGCCCGCCCCAATAATATTGATTCTGAAAGTAATTTCCGTGTGAGAATAGGGCCACCCTGTCGTACGTGGAAAATAAGTTATTAATTGCAGCGGCCGTATTTAGAATAATCAGACTTGAAAAGGTATCTCCATCATCTAGGTAATGGGTGGTCGAACCAGAGGCTGAATCTGCATTATTCATCTCGGTTCTAAGGTTTGAGATATTTGCATTTAATAGTCCGATTGGATTTCCATCAAAATTGGATGGCGTGTAATACACCCATGCGATCTTTTTTAAGCCCTGCCAATCCATTGATGTCGTTGGTATCGGCGCATAGGATGCATTGTTTGCCCCATCTGGGAACCCACTCGGATCGGCAGATGTCCATCGAGAAAACTCCGGGTCATATTGACGAAACATGAACGCATAGCTGCCGGTTTCTTCAAGATACGGTTTGCCTGTGTAGAATGCAGACGGTGAGGGTGCGGAATTGGCCTGCTTGGCTGCCAGCGCGTCCGTTGCGGCGGCTTTTGCCGCCATTTCTTTTCGCCAGACGACCAGTTGTTCGGGCGTTTTGAATTCCGGCAACGGGGCCGGAAGTTTGTGCTCGGCGGTGGCCGCTTGCACGGCGGATGTGGCGGCGAGGACCGCCGCGAGGAGGATGTGTGTGGTTTTCATTTGCAGAAGTGTGTTTTAGGATCGTCGTGACTTCGGGCTTTGTCTCCGTCATGCGGAGGATCGTAGGGAATGCCTCTGAAGCCCGCAACTGCCATTTTCGCCATTTTTCGCCAACGGCAGTCTCGCCAGAAGTCAGCGGTCATTGGCCTTGTGCCTCTCATCCCGTGACTTCTTTCCCTACTCTACTCGACCCTTTCTGCCTTTCGCGTGCTTGAAAGGTTATTGAGGTATCACGACATTTTGCTTTTTAAATTTATAGGAACTGCGGGAAGAGATTCGTTTCTTCGCCTCATCGATGAGCATAGATAAGTTGGTTCCACGAATCGACAGAGTTGTCATTACTCCCGACCGTATTGTTGAAGGGGTCAGATTCTCGTTGGCAATCTCTTGTAAATATTGGGTTCTTTGATCACTAAAACACACATAATATGGAAGCTGAACAGATCCGTGAGTCTCTTGAATGGCTAGGAATGCCTCTTCCAAGCTTTTATCAGGATTAGACTCACTCTCGCCTAACCAGATTACTAACCAAGCGACGTGTTGAACAGCGAGGTTCGAGAAATTCGCGTTTGCAGAAGAGGTGTTATTCAGCATCCCATAGGCTTTTGCAAGCTGCTGACCGCTCCCGATTAAAGCGCTTGTTTGCCCATCAACTCTGGCAGCCAATATGCAACAAAGGATAATTGCGGAATAAGAAAGTGTTTTCATTCAAGATTTCCAGGAGTTTTACTGAAAGCCACTGTCAGTTCACTCGCTTGTTCGTTAATTGGGCCGCCCCACTCTGGATTGATTGATTCCCAACAATTAACGCCATTGACCGTGGCACCGGTACTCACGGATCCGTGACCTTGTGTGCCGAGTGAACTCCAAAATGCACTATTTGTAGTCCCAGCAACTCCAAAAGCATTAGTCATATCAGCAGAAGCGGCACTTAGCGCTTGAGCAGATGTGCGAAACACGTTCGAAGAATACGATGAAGACCAGCTCTCCAGATTCCCATAGGTTCTACTCAGGGCCATTGCGTATATAACTCCATGCCACGCCTCATGAGTATATGTTGTATCACGAAATGTTTGACTCAGTATTCCAGTCATAGTTCCAACTGTGCGTGATCCTGAAGTAGGAACTAAATGAAGAGTTGATCCTGATGTGAAGGAATAACCGAGGGTAGCATTTGTAACATACCCCTGGCCAGACTGAACTGTGGTGAACGTAGCACTTACTGTCGTACTTATGCTGCTAAAGCTTGTATATCCTACTGTAGAGGAGTCGTCCGAACCGACAGTAATGGGACAAACCAAAAGCCCATCAGTATCCACGACATTGTTTCTATTGGTTCCATAGATACAGTTGTTAGCCCCATCGGGAAACCCACTGGGGTCGCTTGTCGTCCAGCGTGAAAGCTCCGGATCATACTGACGGAACTTGAATGCGTAGCTACCGGTTTCGTCGATGTATGGCTTCCCTGTGTAAAATGTGGAATTCGCCTGCTTTGCGACCGTCTCCGCAGCTCGCGCTTTTTCCGTCATTTCCTTCCGCCACTTGGCGAGTTGCTCGGGCGTTTTGTATTCCGGCAGGGGAGCCGGGAGCTTGTGCTCGGCGGTGGCCGCTTGCACGGCGGATGTGGCGGCGATTATCGCCGCGAGGATGATGTGTGTGGTTTTCATGGTCTTGTTGGTTTTGGTTTGTTTGGTGACTACGGATTTGGTGGAAGCGAAGGTGTTTGCGGCACGGGGTTCGGTGGGGTGGTTCCTCCGAGGTCGGTGGGCTTGGGAATTTCGGTGGCCAGCTTGAGCGGCTGGCCGAAGGCGGTGAGGCTGGCGAAGCGAGTGACGGGGCCATCCACCGTGGCCAGGGTCGTGCCGAGGAGGTCGTTGAGGTAATACGTCAGCTCATCGGGTTTGTTGACCGCATGCGAGGCGATCGGTACACCGCCGCTCGGGTGCGGCTCGATGATGTAGATCGTGTCGTTGCGGCGGAGCAGAGCGAGGCCGTCCCAGAGGAATCTTTCATCCGCAGATTTCACAGATTCCGCAGATTTTGTGGAGGCCTGTTGAATGCCTTGCTCTGCGTTTTTCTGCGAAATCTGCGGATTACTCCTCTTCTTGGCGGCGAGCTGGCCGTCCGGCCAGTAGGTGAGGCGGAGGGATTTGCCGCTCGGGGTCGTGAGCTTGGTGACTTTGTCGAGCCAGCCGTATTGGCGGGTGGGACCGCCGGGGGAGGTGAGGAGGCGACCGGCGCGGTCGTAGGAGAAGGTGGCGGGAGAGACAGGACGCATCGGCAGGGATGCCGATGCCACGGTTGATGTCGAGAGCTGGTTGGCGGCATCGTAGGTCATGGTTGTTTTTTCGCCCGCGATGATTTTCTCGAGCATGTTGCCTGCTTTATCGTAGGCGTAGGACTCTAACGATTGCGGAGTGCGGATCGCGGATTGCGGAATGGCAGCAGTTGAGTTTCCTGTCTTCTCTTCCTTCGCGGCCTTCGCGGCTTCGCGGGAGACCATCTCCGAGACTTTGAGCAACTGGCCGGAGGGATCGTAGGTGTAGAGCTGGGTGTGGCCGTTCCATGTGCGGGAGGTGAGTTGGCTGGCGGGGTCCCACTGGTAGGCGAGATCGAGCGGGCCGCCGACCGAACCGCCGGAGAAGCTCACGCGGGCGAGGCGTCCTGCGGCGTCGTAGGAAAGGGCCACCGACATGCCGTTGCCGAAGGTTTTTTTGGCCGGGCGACCGGCCCCGTCGTAAGCGTAGGTGACGATCGGCTGTCCGTTGCTGACAATCGATGCCATCCGTCCGGAGCCGTCGTAGGTGTAGTCGGTTTGCTGGATCGGTTCGTAGCGGGCCTCTTTGCCGGTGTGGTAGCCATCGGTCGGGATGGCGGCAACGAGCCCGGCGACCATGAGTCCGATGCGCTGGCCGCGTGTATTGTAGCTGAAGTGCAGGAGAGTTTCTTCGTCCCCTTGGTGGAGGTGTGTGGCCTCGACGCGGCCGAGTTTGTCGTAGAAGTAGTCCGTGTGGGTGTCGGGGGTCGCGGCGGAAACGAGGCGGCCTTCCTTGTCGTATTCGTAGGCGAGGGATTCGCCGTTGCCGTAGTCGAGGCCGGTCAGCCTGCCGGTGGCGTCGCAGGTGAATTTTGTTGCCTGCTCGCCGTTGTTGCGTTCGAGGAGACGGCCTTTGTCGTCATACGTCCAGGTGAGTTTTCCGCCGAGAGGATTCGTTTGTTTGATCAGGCGTCCGGCGGAATCGTATTCGAAGGTGATCTTGTTTCCGTTGCCGTCAATCTGTGCGGTGCGGCGGTTGAACGGATCGTATTCGTAGCGTGTGACCGCGCCATTGGGGGCCGTCTCGGAAAGAAGGTTGCCCCGGATGTCGCGCTCGACTTTTTTGATCCGTCCGAGCGGGTCTTTTTCCCCGATGATCCGGCCCTGGCTGTCGTGGAGGAACTCCACAACGGACTTGCCATCGCGGGCGACCGAGGCCAGTTGGCCCTGCTTGTTGAAGGAAAATGCCGTGCGCGAGCCGTCCGGCGAAACGCGGGACTTGACGCGCCCGGCGTCGTCGAATTCGACGGATTCCTTGATGTCGCCTCGCGCGACCGAGGTGCGGCGGCCGAAGGCGTCGTAGGAGAACGCTGTCTTGGTGCCATCGGGACCGGTGACCGATTCAAGTTCCCCGCGCGGCGTGTAGGAATACTTTGTGACCTGCCCGGCGATGTCTTTGGCAACGACGACTTGGCCGAGATCGTTGTAGGCGAACTCGGCAACGACCTCGTTTTTTATCCGGGACCCGCGCGTGACGCGAACCGGCTTCGGTTCCATGAGCGGGGCGCGGGCAGGCTTCCAATCCTTCGCATACTCGAAGAACGTCGAGATCCCGTTGGCGTCGATGGATTCGGACATGAGCCCGGTTTTGGGGTCGTAGCGGTATTCGACTTTGAGTTGTCCGTCGGCCTCCACCCGCCGGAGTTTTCCGTCATATTTCTGTCCGGGAGCCTTGTAGTAATACGTCTTTGTTTCCGCGCCGCCCGTCTTGGAAGTGACGATGCCCCGCTTGGTGGATTGGTTGACTTGCAGAGTGAGCCCGGTCTTGGCCTTGGCCGTGACCTGGTCGGCCACCAGCCGGTCCTTGATCTTCGGATCAGAGGGATACTCGTAGTCAAATGCCGGGTCGGATTTCAGCCAGTAGTTCTTCGGGTTTTTCTTCGGGTTTTGTTCCGTCGATGGCTTGTTGCCTTGGAAGGGAGGAACGAAGGCGCATTGGAACGCCGCAGTGTCCTCGACCTTCTTGCCGACCAAAGTTTCCGCGCGAAGAAGAATCCCGCTGTCGGCCAGGTAGAGAAACCGAACGGGGTTGCCAATCGGAGGCACCCAGCCGGAAAGCCGGTCATCCGGCCCGTCCTTGATGTATCCGAACTGGTGGCTCTGGCCGTTGATCTGAACGACGGAGACGCACTTGTTCTGTCCGAACCCAAGGCCGAGGAGGACCCGCCGCGCTCCCGTGGCGGGATCACGGATCTGCACGGATAATCCGAGACTCCCCGACCATTGGAAATCGAGAACCCTGCCGGTGGGCGACTGCACCCAGTCAAGACGTCCCTTGCTGTAGGAAAACTTCCAGCCCACGTCGTTCGAGATTTCGCAGCGAGGCCCGGAGCGGTTCGCGCGCCACTGCCCGTCAAAACTGACAAAGGCATCCTGACGCTTCGGCTGGGGCTTGAAGGCAACCTGTCCGCCGGAGGGCATCGTCCACAGAAGAAATCCGGCACCCTTGGGAACAAGGCTGCTTTCGAGCTGGGGGCAGAACCATTGGCTGCCAAAGAGCCCGAGGGATTCCCGGTTGTTCAAGTAAACGAGTTGAAGGGAAAAGGAAAACTCCGGAGAGGCATTGATCTCGCCCAGCGGATACTCAATGGACCAGCCGCCTTCCACGAGGGCCTGGCCGACTTTCCGGGGTTGAAAACTCCACGAGGGCGGTGCGGCTTGCAGTGCGGAAATGCCAACCAAAGCGAAGGCCAGAAGAGCGAAAAATGCTTGGGCGGGCAATGCGCGACGATTATTTTCTCTCCCCCAGGCCGGAACACAGGTCGACAGGCCACCTTGGCAGAACAGTCTTGCGCGGAGACTTTGGTAGGCTTTGGAAAAAACGGAAAAGAAGATGGCATCTGTGATTTTCATATTTGGCAATTATGCCTATACGAAAAATTATGCGCATCTTTCTGAAGATCAGACAATAAGTATTTTGTAGCGATTTTGCAATGATGAAGCGGAGATTGGTTTAGTAATTCTTATGAAAGAACCAGCGAAGCATGCGTATATATTTCACTGTCTGCATGCTCCTATTCAAGAAAGGTTTTCGTTGGGCCGAAAAACGCAGCGGAAATATCGCTGGCTGAAATTGACTCGCCGGTGCAGCCCATAATTGTCACAACGTTCGATGCGGCAGCCTTAATTTGTGCTTCTGTATACCGATTGCCATATCCATTCACACCATCGAGTCTCAATATTTTGATTCGTTGGTCCATGTGGGTTGTTTGTACCCTGTCACAATATCAAGGAAACTGAATGAGTCTTTCATGGTCAGACGAGGAAGGTTCATGTCATCTGTCACCTTGTCAAGTTGATTCCAATACTCAAATGTCTGAAAGGTGCATGTCAGTGTATTTAGATAAAAAAACCCATTGGTTCCGCCGCCATCGTGGACCCATCCATATACATGTTCGTGCGATACGGTGAATTCGCTGATGGGATATTCAATGACCCTGTTTCCAACGGGGCTGAGGAGATAGGTTTTTTGATGCGATCCCTCTGCGAGCCTGTAATTATTTGGAAGTATGACATCTCGTTTTGAGCACCCCACAAGAAGTGTCAGCATACAGACGAAATAGAGATAATAACGCGAACTCACAAAACGTTCATTCATAGACACCAGACCCAGAGAGCGTCTGGCTCCATGCATCAAGTATTCGAAATGCCGTTCCGCCGAGATTTGCAGCGTCGGCAAGCCAACCAGGTGCGTTTGGCGAGGTTGAACTTCCGTAATAATGCTGAATCACACCAGTGACATCAGTAAATGTATCCGAGTAAAACATGCTTGCAGTTCCTGTATATGAATAGGTTCCACCACTGGTAGAGCTAAACGGATTTGATATCATGTTCCCGGAAAAGATTCCCGCAAGAGTACCGCTGCCTAATTCCCATCTGACACTTCCAAAGTCATAACTGCGGGAAAAGCTGTCGCTGAATGAGCCATTATACGGCTTTGATAGCCCTGAAGCAGTTTTGTTAACCTGAGCCTCAAATCTATATACGCCACCAGTTCCGCTGGTATTAGCGACATTCTTCACTCCCTCGAGATAGCCGATCTCCGAAAGCGACACGGGCGTTCCGCCTTCAAAATAAAAGTGCCAAAGAAAATCGGCGACGCCCCATGCCTTTCCGTCAGGATCCATGCCATTCAATGGATTGTTGTTGTAAACGCGGTTATTTGCCCCATCCGGAAACCCACTTGGGTCAGCACTAGTCCAGCGAGCAAGCTCCGGGTCATACTGTCGGAACTTGAAAGCATAATTTTCGGTTTCTTGGATATACGGCTTGCCCGTAAAAAAGGCAGACGTTGCGGGTTCGGAATTGGCCTCATTGGCAGGCAGTGCGTCCTCTGCGGCGGCCTTTTCCGTCATTTCCTGCCGCCAGACGGCGAGTTGTTCGGGTGTTTTGAATTCTGGGAGCGGGGCCGGGAGCTTGTGCTCGGCGGTTGCCGACTGGATGGCGGATGTGGCGGCGAGGATCGCCGCGAGGAGGATGTGTGTGGTTTTCATTTGCAGAAGTGTGTTTTAGGATCGTCGTGACTTCGGGCTTTGTCTCCGTCATGCGGAGGATCGTAGGGAATGCCTCTGAAACCCGCAACTACCATTTTTCGCCAACGGCAGTCTCACCCTCGGGTAGCTCCACCATGCTGCGGAGTAGGCGACGAACGCCCGCATCCGCTCCGGCTTCCAGAGCGCGACCCAATTGCGCGAAATGCGCCTCGGCAAAGAATCCGAAAATGAGAACCTGCCCCCTCGGGTTCCCCCTCCGGTTTCAGCTCACTCGGGTTTCATTTTACATCGAACCATTTTGATTTTTCAAATCTCTGATTGTTTTTCCAATTCACTTGAGCTGAAACATAAGCTCTGATCGTGTTTGCGTTGCTCATGTGGCATATGACAATCCACTCTTGCAGCTGACCTACCGTCGTATCAGGACTAACAACCAAGGCAAGTGGTAAGTCTGATCCAAAAGCATCTGTTAGACGTTGCAACTCCTTTTGTATTGTCTTTTTGCCTCCTTCTATTCGACCATTAATTTGATATTTTTGTTCCGGCCCATTTACAAAGATAGTAATTTCCGGGTTCCCCTTCTCGACCAAAGTATCATACTGAGATTCGGCACGCGAAAATTCCATTGCAAGCAATACAGTGACCCCGACAGACAGCATAACTATGTTTCTCATATGCTATTCCTTTATAAACGGCTCAACTTGGTAGAACCACGTGCCTGAAACTACATCGGCATTCACCACGCCGTCCGGTCCGCAATATTTAAAATCGACGAGATTTGACGCTGTAACTGCTGAAGGGGCGTATTCTGTTCCGCCTATCCCCACAACACCGGTCCATTTTCCATCGGCCCAAATGCCGTGTGCTACGACATAGATCTGATCATAAAAGCTAAACGATGCCAGTTGATTTGGATTCGATATTGAACCATATTGAATATAGTCTCCATCACTTACGTATTTCAACGCGGAATTTTTGGCATCTGCCGTTTGGAACTTTCCCATATGCACGCCGACCATGTCACTGACGTACGCAGCACTCGGGGCATCATAAGTTGGATCACCTGAATACGCGTAAATATATGCGTAATGTTTATTTGTCAGACCAAGCACATCAAATTCAAATGTTGGACTGTTCGAGTATCTGCAATTATTCGCCGAGTCCGGAAACCCGCTCGGATCGGCAGATGTCCAGCGGTTCAATTCAGGGTCATATTGACGAAACTTGAAGGCATAACTGCCAGTTTCCTCGACGAACGGCTTGCCCGTGAAGAAAGCAAAAGTTGAAGATGAGGATTTGGTCAGCGCATCCGCAGCGGCGGCTTTTTCCGTCATTTCCTGCCGCCACTTGGCGAGTTGTTCGGGCGTCTTGAACTCCGGCAGCGGGGCCGGGAGCTTGTGCTCGGCGGTTGCCGCTTGGATAGCGGAAGTTGCGGCGAGGACCGCCGCGAGGATGATGTGTGTGGTTTTCATTTTGGTTTTTTGCTTGTTTGTTCTTTGAGCTTTGAAGTCGGACGGCTCAGCGATCCGTCCCTACCGGTTATTTTATTTGGGGGATCGAGTCAGTTTGAGGGGATGGCCTGACCGACTTTCTTGGGTTGAAAACTCCACGAGGGGGAGCGGCTTGCAGCGTGGCAATGCCAGCCAGAGCGAAAGCGAGAAGAGCGGACTTCACGAGGCTCCAGACCGTCGGAGAAAATATCTCCCCGGCTGAGTGCCTGAGTGCCTGAGTGCCTGAGTGGAAAACCATCCGGATCTTTCC
>Ga0194039_1001211_pt1 | contig 14083 bp, 13 predicted proteins | sample JunL228m_MetaG_FD_148679 | JGI IMG/M metagenome (GOLD analysis project Ga0194039, IMG submission 148679) | Anoxic zone freshwater microbial communities from boreal shield lake in IISD Experimental Lakes Area, Ontario, Canada - Jun2016-L227-8m | ecosystem: Environmental > Aquatic > Freshwater >... | reverse complement strand
GCGGAGCAATTGCGGAATCTCTTGACCGATGCGTTGATAGGGAGTTGTTTTTAAAAACAATTGATGAAGATACCGTTTCAGCAGCCCGACTTGACGCACTGCATTCATTTTGTCCATGTGTCTTGACCTCCAGCACCTATGAACATTCGAAATTATCGGATATGTTTTTTGTTAAGGGGCAATTTTTTAACCAGGATGCTCTGATTCGTCGGCGTACTTTGAAGATGATCCTTTCCTTAGCCGACAATCTGGCAGAATTCTTCAGTGTTGCCGTAGACATCGAGCAGTTTCGTGGCTGCACTTACAGTGGTGCTCTGCCCAATAAAACAATTTGGCATTTGTCTGACCGACTACAAAAGAATCGAAAACAGTGGGCCATCTATCAACGAAACGAGATTTTGTCTCTGGCCGTTCAGGGAATATTTTATGTCATCCTTGATGCCTACCATGAACTCGGCGAGCTATTCCAGTCGATAGATGAGCTGGTTCGCTGGTTTCTTGAAACGCCAGAGGTCGAATTTGTAGGCTCCTTCTTCCCGCTGAGCGACACTGTCTCTTCAATGAAAAGCACGGCAACATCCTGGATACCGGTTATGGAAGACTGGTCTAATGACAGTCATGAGGTTCATATGGCATCACAGATAGAGGCCCTCTGCCATAGAGAGAAGTCCACGGGAAACCGCTCTGCAATTCTTCTGGTTTGTCTGAAGGTCCTCATTGTCCTCCAGACTCGCCTAGAAACGAAGGAAGGGTATGGCGAATTCATATTCCCGCCCAATTTTCTCCAAGCATATCCGATTAATCTGCAGACATTCAATAACCATAGCAAAAATACATGGGACAATCTGTCGATACGCGAGTGGATTGGATGGTTGGCAACCTCTTGGGGTGTCAGTACGCATCTAATGGTGGCTTTGCGTAAGCTGCGCGGACAATCACAGTCAACATTCCGCATCAGGCCATCTGATATGGGACTCGAAATCATCAAAGTGCCTGAGGCGGTATACACAGCGCCACGTTTCAGGCAGGCGTTACGTATCCTCAAGGACATGGGCGCGCTAGTCAGAAAAGACAACGTCTGGGTTACATCAGCTCTCGGTAAGCAGTTAATGGAGGCGGCCGATGAGTGAGCACATCGAAATTCTAAAAGAGATCAAAAGCGGTGGCTATGAGGCGTCACTGATTACAACCTTCAACGCCTATTTACCTTTTTATGAAGACGTTGTGCTGCGTCATTTGATGGGAAATGGGGTTCGACACAATGTCCTGATGATGGATGCCTCGCAAGCCAGCCTTGCTGTTGGTCGTCATCCGCCACGTTCTGCCGGCCGTTATTATACCTTGGCTCCCATCAAGGTCAGCGGTGCCTTTCACCCGAAAATCATACTTCTGGTCGGCAAGAAAAAAGGAACTCTATTAGTTGGCAGCCACAATCTTACGCTGTCAGGATTTGGCTATAACCGGGAAATGAGCAACCTGATCCATTACAGGGACGTGGACGATGCCGAGGTTACTACAATCTTCACATCTGTGTGGCAAAGTGTTCTCAGTTGGGCGGAGTCGGAATCGTATGCTTTGCCTGGCCAGATCATTGATATGATCAAAAGGGTCCAGGACTTTGCCCCATGGTTTCAAAACAGCACCGGAACGTTGTCAGAGCGTTGTTGTGTTCTTTCTTCCACGCATGATGCAGTTCATCTTTGGCAGCAACTGATCACGTTCGCCGGAATTGAACGTGTGAAGCGAGTCATTATCAGCGGGGCGTTCTTTGACGCGAACCTATCATTTATCAAGAGGGTCCGTGATGAACTCGCGCCGGAGGAACTGTTTGTGGGAATTGACCCTGCATCGGTCCAATTCCCTGTTGGCAGTAAACTGCCTGGTGTTTCTTTTGTCAATTGCGCCAGGCTTGCCATTGCGGAAAATGATGATAAGCAAGGGGGATATCTTCATGCAAAGTCGTTATTGATCCAAAGGGAAGATGGCGAAATAGTTTTGGCAGTTGGGAGTGCCAACCCGAGCTACCCGGCGTGGCTTGCCTCCGGTATAACACAGAATATCGAGCTGATGATTGCCCGTAAGGGGGAGGATGCCAAAGAAGCGGCAGAGCAACTCGGGCTGACTGGTATTTCGTCAATGCCTCCCTTGACAGATGAAGAATGGGCGCTTGTTAAGCAAAATTGGGAGCGCAAGGGTGAGCCAAGTCAAAATGATGCAGCCACACAAATTTTCATTGCAATAGTAACTGACGATCAAATCAGCTTTAGAATACCGGGAATTGCGCTTCCACCTGTAATCGATTGCGAGATCACCACCTCCGTGGCGAGCTACACCGTTACACGGCAAGCGCGTCTGATAGGTAGCGAATATCTTCTTTCAAACGACGGCATAAATCCACCTGCGTCCTTCATACGCTTCAAAATAGACGACAAGCATTTCACTGGGCTGATTCAGTATGTCAAGCAGATAGAGGGACTGGCAAGGACAGATTCGCAACGAAAATTCCATGAAGCGTTGGCGTCTCTTACCACTGGTAGCCCTAATCTGGAATACTTTGTCGAATGTATCAAGGATATAATCAAGATCAACGATGCAGTTATCGTAGATAGAGCAGCACCGGGTTCAGCTCCGCAGAGAAAAACTGATGATATGACTGCGGATCATAGAGAGGGTGCTGGATTGTCCATCGGTTTGGACGAAGTTGTGGAACGTAATCATCTGCGGAAACAACGATTGCGAAGCTCCGACGGTCTTGGATACCTGCTGGATGTCCTGCTGTATAATTTGCGAGACGAAAATCCGGTTTGCTTGGATATTGCTATGGAAGGACGTGACGTCAAAGGCCGTTCAGAGGAAGAGCAAATTGATGCAGATGATGAAGAGGTGATAGAGCCGCTGCAAACAACTACCTCTCAAAATAATACACTCGTAACTTCTGACAGAAATCCTCTGGATGTGTGCCACTACAAAGTCGGATCCCTTGTTTCAGCCGCTTGTGATAAACTGGATGCCCTCAAGCAGGGCAGACTTGATCTGTCTCAGTTGGTTGTTATCATGGCTGCAATTTTGTCTACACTGCGTCTTTTGCGGGGGCTTGATAGTAAAGTGCCTTGGATCGGTGTCGGACAGACGGCGGTTCCTCAAAAGGAACTTCGAAAGTATTTTCATAAGATCGCCGAGGTTGTCTATGATGGTGGTAAATCGATCATTTGCCTTGACAGTAAATACTCCCTCTTGAAAGACGCTGATGAGTTTGCCCGTCTCAAAGGTCTCATAATCTGGCTTGCATGGGAAAGCGGCATTTCATTAACAAAAAAAAAGCCGTTCAATGAATCAAGGGAAGAGTACGCAACTCGGTTTAATGTTAACCGCCTTTATGTGGCTACAGCTCAACTGATCGCCGGTGATGAAGATGTAATCCGTGAAGCTAAGCAGAGTATCGGGCAACTAGGCTCAATAGATATAGACTGGTTTGACGGAATGCTTGACGTTGACATGCTTTTTCGCGATGCATGTGCTGGCTCAACACCATTGAAAAATGGATCAATGGCGAAATCGGGTGATTTTGGTTTCAACTCAGTGAAGCCTGAAATTGGTATACGTGAAGTATTAGCCAGGGATACTGACAATCGGTCACTGTCGTGCCACAATAGCAATCAACCGCGATTTATCTTTCCAGTTGGTATTATTCGACTAATACCGTTTGATCAGATATTCAATGCGTCACAGCTGAGTAGAAGCACACTCTTGATTGACAAGACAAAGTTTTGATAGCCGTTCGTCAGGATCAACTGTACATAAAGCCATAGAAATGTTTCAACACGTGACAAAATCGTACCGGATTTTTATGTCAGCCTGAATCCTATTGTTTTGAACTGTAAAAAACGAAGTATTCTTGACAACAGCAGTAAAGAGACAATGATAAGTCGTTGCTTTCTGAAACAAAGCATAAGGCAATTCTTAAGGAGATCCATACTTGCAAATACAAAGCGTTAATGCAAGCATCTTCACGGTTTATTGAATTGCGGTTGTAATCTTGCAAATCTTCTGATTTGCTTTCCTCGATTTGATAAGTAAAAATGTCCCCAGTAAAAATAATGCGACCTGCGTATGTCGTTAGGGTATTGCATTATCAAAGACAACCTCATACAAAGCGAGAAAGTATGCTGTCCTGAGAGTTCATTGATCCCGGTTAAAAGACTCGAAGTCTTGATGCCGTATTTTACTTTCATGTAAAAATCCGATGGCATCTTCCTTGTCTGAAAATTACCAAACACGGCGCAGACACAGAGGGTCTCTCTAATTAATCTCTTAGGGTTGAATTCCCCGTCGCTTGCGACGATGAATATAATAGTAAATCAGTCATAATACCCTGCTGCTTGTGGCGGGTTTGTTTATTGATGGTGTTTCCTTGTTAATTTTGATATGAGTGGCTAGGATGTTGATACTTTGATATCGAAGGCTTGGTGTCAATTGAGCAAGGGGGAAGAAATAGGAATCGTGACACAACTTGATAGACGGAAATGACAATACAAGACCTTGTAAAGAAATATAAAACCAATAGGATAAAAAATTATCTGAAAGCGTCCTACAATGAAACGCAACTCAGGGCAGATTTTCTTGACCCATTATTTGAGCTATTGGGTTGGGATATCAAAAACACTTCTTGCAAACCTACAAGTGAAAGAGAAGTATTTTTAGAAGAAGCCTTAAAAGGTAATGTTTCTGAAAATTCTAAAAAACCTGACTATACATTCAGGCTTTTTTCGGAACGGAAGTTTTTCCTTGAAGCGAAGAAACCAAGTGTTTCCATCGAATCCAATATTGACAATGCCAAGCAAATAAGGCGATACGGATTTACTGCAAAACTAAAAATATCTGTACTATCTAATTTTGAATATCTACTCATTTATGATTGTTCGGTAAAAGTTGAAAAAGATGATAGCCACAATAGAGCACTGATTAACAAATACCATTACACCGAATACGTTGATAAGTTTCAAGAACTTAAGCGCCTACTCGGAAGGGAATCAGTTTACACTGGGGCATTTGATGAAGAATGGAAAAGTATAGAGGATAAACTAAGACTTTTCAGCATTGACGATCTTTTTCTAGATCAAATTAACGAATGGAGAAAACAACTCGGGATAGAGATTTATAAACACGAGCAAAATATTTCAGAGCAGTTACTCAACGATTATGTTCAGAGTTACATTAACCGAATTGTATTTCTTCGCGTATGTGAAGACAGAAATCTGGAAGCATATCAAACCCTGCTTCAATTTGCAGACCGACAAGACTTCATAGCACTTCTAAAGAAATTTGACCAAGCAGACAAGAAATATAACTCAGGTCTTTTCGATCAGTTTCTCTCAAAAAATATAATTGGGAATATCAGTTCTGTTTTCTGGACAATAATTAAACAGCTTTACTATCCTGAAAGCCCGTATTCCTTCTCAGTATTCTCGTCCGACATATTGGGAAGCATTTATGAAATATTCCTTTCAGAAAAGCTTGCTATTAAAAACAGAAAAATTGAATTGGTTAGGAAACCTGAAAACGTTGACCGAGATATTATTACAACTCCGAATTTTATTATCAAAGCCATTCTAAACAAGACCCTAGTTCCTTTTTGCGAAGGAAAGACGGATAAGGATATCCTGATTTCCAAAATGGCTGATATTGCATGTGGCTCCGGTGCATTTCTTGTGGAATTATTTCAGTTATTAAATGATACTTTAGTTGATTTCTACCTGCTAAATGATAAAACAAAACTAATTCAGACGAATATCAATACCTACAAACTTCCATTCACTATTAAAAGAGAAATACTACTGAACTGTATTTTTGGGATTGATAAAGATTACAATGCCGTTGAAGCCACAAAGTTTGGTTTATTGCTCAAGCTTCTTGAAGGAGAAGACAATAATTCTGTGAGTGTAAAAAATCCAGTTTTGCCCGACTTGAGCAATAACATTCACTTCGGGAACACCTTGATAACTCCTCAAGATGTTAAAGATATAAATTCATTTACGGAAATAAACCCATATGATTTTCTTGAAGAGCGATACGACGTAATTGTGGGAAATCCGCCATATATGAAATCGGAGGATATGAAACAATTTACGCCTTTAGAATTACCTATTTACAAAAATAAATACACTACCGCTTACAAGCAATTTGATAAATACTTCATATTTATTGAACGAGGGCTTGAATTACTAAAAGATGGTGGGTGGCTTGGATATATTGTTCCGAGCAAATTTGCTAAAGTCGGTGCCGGTGAAAAACTCAGGGAACTTTTGCAGGCTCAAGAAGATATTCACAAGATTGTTTCTTTTGGAGCCAATCAGGTGTTCAATAGCAAAACGACCTACACCTGCTTGCTGATTCTAAGAAAAAGAACTTTACCCTCCTTCAGCTACACTGAAATACGAAACCTTACCGAATGGAAGGTTTGTGAGAAAGATAATATTGAATATCAAACGATAAAGACAGATAGTCTGAATAAAGAAGTTTGGGTGCTTGTCTCCCCAGAACTAAAAAAGATCTTTGATAAAATCAATGCCCAAAGTGTATTGCTTGAAGATATTGTTGGCAAGGAAGGTATTTTCAATGGGATACAAACGAGTGCCAATGCTATTTATATTTTTCAACCCACCCGGGAGGATAAGGGTTATTATTATTTCGAAAAGAAAGGTAATATTTGGAAGATTGAGAAAGACATTACCAAACCTTATTTTAAAACCTCATCAGGTGACGATAACTTAAACACTTATCGTCCTTTCAAACCCAATGCAAGGGTCATCTATCCATATAAATCGACAACAAGAGGTGTTGATTTAATTAATCTAAAAAATCTAAAAAATAATTTTCCCGAAGCGTACAAATATCTCCTGCATAACAAACCAGCACTTGTCGATCCAAAAAGAGATATAAAACCTGAGCCACAAAATAAAGATGAATGGCACAGGTACGGAAGACATCAAAGCTTGGATAAATGCGGTTTATCTGAAAAAATTATAGTCGGGGTTTTATCCGTTGGAAACAAATATGCCATTGATTTTTACGGGACATTAATTTCATCAGGAGGAACAGCAGGCTATTGCGTGGTTGCCTTACCGCCTGATTCGCCTTATTCCATCTTCTATATTCAAGCGTTGCTAAACTCAAAATACTTAGAATGGTATTCAGCTCTATTGGGTGAAGTTTTCAGAGGCGGGTATATCGCAAGAGGCACAAAGGTCTTAAAGCGTTTACCTATCAGGAAAATTGACTTTGCGAATAAGAAGGATGAGGCTATTCACGACAAGATCGTAAAAATGCAGAAAGAACTTATTCGAAAACAAGATGAAATCGACCGAAGTCACAGTGATAAACGAAGCCTAACAAAGCTCAATAGAGAATTTGAATCTTCAAAGCACGGTATGAACGAGCTTTTAAGACAGCTTTTCGATTTAAGAAATGATGATTCGTTAATCCCTCTAATTAAAGAAATATATGAAACTAATTAAACACGCATCATCAGAAAAACTTAGAGGTGGTTTCTACACTCCTAAAACCATTGCAACTTTTATTTTAAAGTGGGCTATTAATGGACGCTCTTCTTGTAGTATTTTAGAACCAAGCTGTGGCGATGGTGTATTCCTTGAACAATTAAAGGAACATAATCATAAATTCGTTAAAGTAACGGCAATTGAAATTAATGAAATAGAGGCTGAAAAGGCTGATAATATTTACTTAAAAGACAAGTACGTTATCAATACCGATTTTCATTTATACTGCAATGATACTACAGAACGATTTGATATTGCGGTTGGAAACCCACCTTACATTAGATACCAGTACTTCAACGAAGAACAACAGAAAGAAGCTGTCAAAATATTCAACCGTGCTGGACTTAAATATACGAAGCTTACAAATGCTTGGGTTTCATTCGTTGTTGGTTCGAGCCTCTTACTTAAAGAAAAAGGGAAAATAGGTTTTGTAATTCCTGCAGAAATACTGCAAGTATCTTATGCCCAACAGTTAAGAGAGTTTTTAGCCCGCTTCTACAACAAAATCAATATCATTTCCTTCAAAAAGCTTGTTTTCCCAGATATTCAACAGGAAGTTGTTTTACTGCTCTGTGAAAAGAATGGGGCAGAGAGTCACCTCATTGAGCACTTGGAACTGACAGATGCATCCGAATTGGAAACATTAGATGTAAATAAATTAAAAAGCCCCCATAAGCAAATTGACTTCAAAAGTAATAAATGGACCTTTTATTTTCTTGAACAGAAAGAAATCGACTTTCTCGAAAATGTTGCACAAAATAAATCCATCCCAAGAATTGGAGATTATGCCAATGTTGAAGTAGGGATTACTACCGGGGCGAATGATTATTTTACAGTTCCCCTTGCAGTCGTTGAAGAGTATGATTTACAGAAGTTTGCAAAACCTATGGTTGGTAGAAGTGTTCAAGTAAACAGTGTTGTCTTTAATAAAGAAGACTGGAAATGCAATCGCATGACCAAAGCGAAAGCCCATTTGTTGGTATTCCCTTCAAGGCAGAAATTGAACGGGCATGAAGGAGCGAATTCCTATATTTCAATGGGCGAATCAATGGGGATTGACAAAGGTTACAAAACAGGCATTCGTGACGACTGGTTTGTAGTTCCTTCGATAAAATTATCAGAAGCTCTATTCATCCGAAGAAACAACCTTTTTCCAAAACTGATAGTGAATGAAGCGGGTGCATACACCACGGATACTATGCACCGGGTTTTTGTAAAGCAAAGCGTAAATATTAATGCTTTTGTTGCCAGCTTCTACAATTCACTTTCCTTGGCATTTTCTGAAATTTCAGGTCGCTCTTACGGAGGCGGCGTTTTAGAATTGATGCCCAGCGAAACTGAAAAAATACTTCTTCCCTACAAGGAAGAAAACGAAGACCTGCTTCATCAAATTGACCAGATGATGAGAGGGGGGAAAGGCATTGATGAAATCCTGAAAATCACCAATGAGCATATCCTTAAAAATAAGTATGGCTTTGCCGAAAAAGAAATAACACTTACGGATATGATTTGGAAAAAGCTTTCGGCGAGGAGATTGAATCGGAGCAAATAACCGTTTTCTCTTTGATCAATTTTGAGCATTACGGTATGAAAGCTGCTACATAAGCCTAATTCCCCAGATTAACGACTTCAATAAAGCTTCAGCACATCCCCTTCATATCAAAATTCTCCGTAGCTCGGCAAAAACTGAAAATCCCTGAATAAGAAAAAGCTAACACTTTTCGCCAATGATGATATATGAGGCTCACAGTAAGGCAAGGAAATTAAACACATCAAACATCAAGGGGCAAATCATGGCACTGATAAAACGAGAAATCATTGACCTACTTCACGAAAAAACAGGATTAACAAGAAAAGCATGCGCATCAGTTATGGAATCAACCTTCGACATTATCAAAGAAGAACTCGAGAAAGGCAATAACCTCAAGATCTCAGGATTTGGCAAATGGGGTGTCAGATCCAAGAAGGACCGAAAAGGTCGGAATCCACAGACCGGTGAAGCAATGACAATCAGCGCAAGAAAGGTCGTCACTTTCAAACCGTCAAAGGTATTGAATACTGAGTTGAACACTGAATAACAGGCGATCATACTGACTCAAAGGCCCTATGAGCAAAATCAGGCTTAACAATTGGACATCGGCAAGATCTGGCTTAACCTGTCTGATCTTGTTCCTGTTTCTCACGTTTCCTTTATCTGCATTTTCCTGGGACGGCTTTGATTACGACGCTGGAAATTACATCGAGATTGACGATTCAGATAGACCTATCATCAAACCAGGAGCTATTATCCAGATTTATGCTTATGAAGACAGAGACTATCATACCGTTGAAATCATGTCCCTATATGAAGCGAACATTGAAGTCTATGACGAAGACATGGATGAATACAGGACCTTTGAGATGGAAGGCATGGAGATAAGAGTCAAAGCATGTATGGTTCAAAATAACCATTCATTAGCATAAACAATGGATATGATTATCTAATCAATGCTTAATGAATGGAATGAATGGTTTATACATAAAATAATAAATATTAAAATCTATTTATAAATATAATTAAAGTAATGATATAATCATTCATTCCCTTGTTGTTTGAGAAAGTTTTCTTCTCTTGCTTCAGCATCTATGGAAGGTATTAAAGTTAAAGTTGAAAGATCATGGCCATTGCCAAAGTTGATTGTAACCATTGGAGATTGCCCCTCATGAAACAAAAATCCAAACTCTTATCCCTGTTCATTCCTTTTATCCTTGCCATAGTGATCTCTACATCAGGCGTCGTCATTGGGGCAGACAATACTCAGCCTGGAAACACCACCAACGATTCATTCAATAAGTCCAAGAAGCTTCTCGAAAGGGTCATCTATAAGGAACAAGAGAATCGGATAGACATCTACTGTGGCTGTAAATATGATGAACGGAAAGAAGTGGACTTCGCTTCTTGTGGATATACGCCAGAAAAGGACAACAAAAGAGCACACAGGATTGAGTGGGAGCATGTCGTTCCCGCTGAGGCATTTGGCCAATCATTCCCAGAATGGCGAGAAGGACATCCAGATTGTGTGGACAGCAGGGGAAAGTCTTTTAAGGGCAGAAAATGTGCTGAAAAGGTCAATCCTGAATACCGCCTAATGCAAGCGGACATGTATAATCTCTATCCGGCAGTAGGCGAGGTCAATGGACTGCGCTCAAACTATTCAATGGCCATGATCCCCGGTGGCCAGTACCGTTTTGGGGAGTGTAAAACGAAAATAGAAGACAGAAAAATTCAACCTCGTCCAGAAGTCAGAGGGGAGATTGCAAGGACGTACATGTACATGGAACGAGCCTATCCAGGGCATGGAATCATCTCCAACAAGAATGAGAAGCTGTTTCAGGCATGGGATAAGGCTGATCCAGTTGATGAATGGGAATGTGAACGAGCCCGACGGATAGCTGAGATTCAGGGGAATGTAAACATGGTCGTTGATCAGGCATGTAGGGCATTACAGAATATATAATACTGAGGATTAGATCATGCCCCTCACAGAATTCACGAGAAAGCTTATTGAAACGAAACTTACCCAATATTGTCTCAAAAGGGTCCCTGAACACATCCGTGATGAGATTAAAATGATTTTCAAGATCCGGGGAAACAATGTTACCATGTTTGAAACGAGGCCGTTTTATCGAGATCCATCTATCTGGACAGAAAACCCTATAGCCCAAATTACGCTATGAAGAGCCATCTAACAAATGGTCTCTTCATTATCCTGATCGGAACTCAAAATGGTATCTATACTCAAGGATCAGACCTACGGCTAATTTGGATGCTATTTTGAAAGAGATTGATCGAGATCCAACTGGCATATTCTGGGGTTAAAAAATGAGTGGCAATTTCACTGAAACTTTCGAGAAGCTTAAACGGCAAAGTTCCAGAGCGACAATCAACAGGATCTGGAACATGATCAAGGAAGGCGATTATATTGATCTGAGTCAGGAAGAACAGAATCTGGCCATGATCATTTTGAACCATCAGGAGTATAAGGAATATTTTGAAGATGAAGATTTAGTTGATGGAAGGGAATATAAAGAGGCTGAAGGATTCAATCCTTTTCTCCATATCAGCCTTCACCAAATGGCGGAAGATCAACTTGCTTCAGAAACGCCTATTGAAGCAGCTCTGCTCTGTGAATCCATAGAGAAAATGGGATATTCGAGACATGAGGGAATTCACGTGATCGTCATGATCCTGATCCATCTTGTCTTTGATGCCTACAAGAACAATAAGCTCTTTGATGAAAAACGTTATAGACGCCTGCTTATTAAATGTAAGAAGGTTAAGCCTTCGGAAATGCAGGATGTTGTGGAGAGGGAATTCTCAAGTAATTGATGTCGGCAAGATCTGGTAACGAAAAACGATAGGAGAAGTTCCCATGAAGAATTTCTTTTTCAAGTATTACAGATTACCAAGTGCCGCCATTCTTTTAATTCTCATGATAACCCTTGTGAGTGGATGTTCCTACTTCAGAAGCAAAGAAGTGCACAAACCAAAATACAAAATACAAATCCCCAATCCTGCTTTGCTCAACTGCATCAACAAAGGAGGGAAACTTACCATTCAGAATAGAGGCGATGGTCGAGAATATGGCATCTGCATCTTTGAAGACAACCGTCAATGTGAGGAAGAGGCTCTTTTCAAGGGAGAATGTCCAGTCGGTGGAGTGAAGATTACTGGCTACGTGACTCAAGCAGCCCAATACTGTATTATCACAGGTGGATACTATAAGGTTTCTCGTCAACAAGGCAATAAATATTATGAATTTATTCGTCATTATCTAGTACCTGTGAAGGAACAGGGAACTTGCACGTTCAATAAAAGTAAGAGTTGTGACGTCTGGGATTATTTCAATGGCAAATGTTCAAAGGATAAATGAATGTGAATCAGAAGGTATTGTCCATTATTACCAAGATCATCTCCGGCGGCCAAACTGGCGCTGACAGAGCAGCTCTTGATTTTGCCATCAAGCATAATATCCCTCATGGCGGCTGGCTTCCAAAAGGCAGACAGGCAGAAGATGGTAAGCTTCCCAAGCGTTACCAGTTACAAGAAATGCCCACACCTGAGTATTCAAAGCGCACAGAACAGAATGTACTGGATTCTGACGGCACCATGATTGTTTCTCACGGATATCTGACTGGAGGTTCTTCTCTTACGGAATTTCTTGCCGAGAAACACGAGAAAGCTTGCATTCAAATCGACCTCAGCAATATAACCATGGGGAAAGCATCTGTAATTATCAACAAATGGATTCAGCGCCATAAAATAGCAATCTTAAACGTGGCAGGCCCCAGAGGCAGCAAAGATCCGAAGATATATAAGGCGACGATGGATCTATTGGAAACGACTTTCACTCAGAATAAGGCAAATCAATAATGGGCACTAATGAAAATCAATATCCAAAAACAATAGAAGAAGCCGTTGACATGCTTCATGCCAATATGGGGTTGAATGATGAGATCCTGTTGGCTACCATGAACGAGGAAGACCTCATAGATGCCCACGTTGCCCTTGGTTATCAGATCAGACATGAATTCGGACTATGCTGGAAATGATGCCCTCCTCGAATCTTGCCGCCTATTATCGGGAGATAAAAATCTTCATGTGGATGACGCGTCTATGTTGATCGTTAAGGCATTATGGGAGAGAGAGAAGGAATTAATGCTCATCATATGAATTTTGCCACTTCCACAAGAACAATATAAGGCAATACCAAGGATATGTCAAAAAGTTTCAATATCATTTCCTTAAAGGTATTTCCGTTAAGTACCCTTTTGGATTTGGTTCCAAAGCTCTGGCATACATTTTCATTGCGTCGATTAAATCCATCGCCTTCGGTTCGGTTTCTCGAAATATTCTATCATGATATGTTTTACCATTCATGATCGAAGCAATAGGCATGATTATCTTTTCGAAAATTACCCTTCCTTTGGGGGTGATTGTGGCTATCGTACTTTTTATCATTCTCTTTCGGATTTCACTGTTTGCTGAAGGCGCCTCATATGCTACATAACTATTGGTGGCCAATTTCCGTAGGTGACGATCTACGCTTGTCGAGTCTAAATGAGTATAATCCTCCAAATCATAAGCAGACATTCTTTCATTTTCGTATAATCTTTCAAATATCCGAATACTTAATAAATTGGAAAGAGAACTGCTGTTTTTTCGACTTGCCAGAAAGGACTCACAATTTACCTCGTTTTCAATACATTTGGCCAATATAAACCCCGCTATGGGCCGAATTGAATCGTCAATCAAACTCCACGTGGATACTTCCTTTTGAAAGGCATCATTTTCCCAATACGTATGATCCTTAAAAACAATTTCCTTTAGCGATCTATGGCAATACTGGGCAAAATTTTTCCTGTTCAGAAATGTAAATTCACATAGATAAGGGAATTCCTCCCTTAATTTATCCTCCATTTCCGCCGGTCTCTGGGGATTATGATCAAGTATCCCCCATACAAAGAATGCCTTGGGAAAGGTATTT
>Ga0194039_1001209_pt1 | contig 14085 bp, 11 predicted proteins | sample JunL228m_MetaG_FD_148679 | JGI IMG/M metagenome (GOLD analysis project Ga0194039, IMG submission 148679) | Anoxic zone freshwater microbial communities from boreal shield lake in IISD Experimental Lakes Area, Ontario, Canada - Jun2016-L227-8m | ecosystem: Environmental > Aquatic > Freshwater >... | reverse complement strand
CCGTGAGAGAGGTTCATGCCGAGGACAGTGTCTCCCGGCTGAAGAACGGAAAAATAAACCGCCATATTGGCCTGGGTCCCGGAATGGGGCTGGACGTTTACATGGTCGGCGCCGAAGAGCTTTTTGCAGCGTTCGATAGCGAGGGTTTCCACGACATCGACGTATTCACAGCCTCCGTAATAGCGTTTGCCCGGGTAGCCCTCGGCATATTTATTGGTCATGATGGATCCCTGGGCCTCGAGGACCGCTTCGCTGACGAAGTTCTCCGAAGCAATCATTTCCAGCTTACCGGCCTGCCTGCCCGTTTCTTCCCAGATGGCCTTTGCAACCTGCGGATCGGTCTCAAATAATGATTTCATGAATCCTCCTGTGTATGGGGTCAGACTTACTTATTGACATTTAAGCTTAAATGTCAATAAGTAAGTCTGACCCCGTTTTCGTCAGTTTTTGTTCGATTGCCCTTATCTTGTCAATGCGACGTTGATGACGCCCTCCTTCAAAGGGAGTTTGCAACCATGTCGTAACAATTTTCAAGGCCGTATCACTGCTGGTCATTCTTCCGGCAAGGACGAGAATATTGCTGTCGTTATGCCGGCGGCTCAAGGCGGCCATCTCCTCGTCCAGGCTGAGGGCTGCCCTAACCCCGGGGAATTTGTTTGCGACAATTGACATCCCGGTGCCGGAGCCGCAAACAAGGATGCCCCGTTCATATTGGCCGGAGGAGATCTCTTCTGCTACGGCGGCGGCATAATCGGCATAGTCCACCGGGCTTTCATCAACCGTTCCGCCGTCTACCACGATCCATCCCTGGTGGGAAAGGAAAGATTTTACTTCCTCTTTCAAAAGGAAACCGGCGTGATCGGCGGCAATAATAATCTTTTCCATCAAGGTTCAAACTTTTTCAAGATTAGGACGGCATTGGCGCCGCCGAAGCCGAAGGTATTGGACATAACCGTCCGGACGTCCTTTTTTCTGGCGATATTGGGAACAAAATCAATTGCCCCTGCTGCCGGGTCGGGTTTGTGGAGATTGATCGTCGGCGGGACGATGCCGTCCTCTATCGCCTTGGCGGCAAAGACTGCTTCCACCCCCCCGGCGCCGCCCAGCAGGTGCCCGGTCATGGATTTGGTGGAGCTGACCAGGAGACGGGAAACATGGACTCCGAAGACGGTCCTGATCGCCTCGACCTCATAGATGTCATTAAGGGGTGTCGAGGTGCCATGGGCATTGACGTAATCGATATCCTCAGGTCCCATTGCGGCGTCACGCAAGGCAGCTTTCATGCAGCGGACCGCCCCTTCATGACCGGGAGGAGGAGCCGCCATGTGGAAGGCGTCGCTGGTGATACCGTAGCCGACGAGTTCGGCGTAAACTTTTGCCCCTCGATTCAGGGCATGATGATATTCCTCCAGGATCAAGAGACCGCATCCTTCGGATAAGACGAAGCCGTCTCTGTCAGTGTCGAAGGGCCGGCTGGCCTTTTCCGGTTCGTCATTACGTTTGGACAGTGCCCGCATGGCATTGAACGCGCCTACGGCCAGGGGGCAGACCACGGCCTCAACGCCGCCCGCCACCATGACATCCGCATAGTCCCAGGCAATCATCCGGAAGGCATCCCCAATGGCATAAGTGCCGGAAGCGCAGGCGGTGACGGGGCAGTTGATAGGTCCTTTAAGGTGGTAACGGATGGACACATGGCCGGCGGCCAGGTTCGCCAAGGCGGCGGGGATCGCAAAAGGAGAGATTTTCCGGGGACCGGCCCGGAGGATGTTTTCCTTCTCCTTTTCGAGCGTGGGAAGGCCTCCGATAGCCGAGCCGATAATGACTCCGGCGCGTTCGGCCTGATCTTCCCCAATGCTCAGAGCAGCGTCCTGCATGGCCATATCGGCGGCAGCCAGGGCATAGACGATGAAATCATCGTATCTGCGCAGCTCTTTTTTGTTTACATGGACAAGCGGGTCGAAATTCTTGATTTCACCGGCTATCTTTGTTTCATGGGCGGAACAGTCAAACCTAGTGATGGGTCCGATGCCGGAACGTCCGGAACAGACGCCCTCCCATGCTTCCCCGACAGTATTCCCAACAGGGGTCAGCGCCCCGAGGCCCGTGATCAATACGCGTCTTTTCAATGATCGACTCCCGGTGAATAAACGATCCTACTTGACCCCTTTGGTTTTCAGGAAGTCAATAACGTCCTGGATGGTGCGAATTTTATCCAACTCATCGTCGGCGATCTGAATGCCGAAATTCTCTTCCATTTCCATAATGAGCTCGACGATGTCCAGGGAATCCGCCCCAAGATCATCGACAAATGATGCCTCCGGCACACACTCTTCCCGGGTAACTCCCAGTTGTTCCATGATGATCTCAATGACCTTTGTCTCAAGCGCCATATCCTTTTCCTCCTGAATAGTTAATTGATGATGGTTTCGATTACATATGCAACCCGCTGTTGACGCGGATGACTTTACCGGTAATGCAAGCGGCCTCTTCCCAAGCAATAAAGGCGGCCAGCCCTGCTACATATTCCGTGGTTCCCAGTCCTGCCGGCGGGATCTCTTTCTCCAGGTACGTTTTGAGGTCTTTCGAAAAATCAGCCCTCATATCCGTTTCAATTGATCCCGGCGCCACGGCCTGATGATCGGCCACATCGAAACGGCAAAGCCCCGCTTATATCTGAAAGAAAAGAGCACTCCCCCCTGGCCAAGTTGATCTTTTCCTGGGCTTGGCGCTTGACGCCGAGCTTAGGCTGTCTTTACCAGCGAGAGTACTTCTCGGCCCTTGTAAGTGCCGCATTTGGCACAGGCACGATGGGGCATTTTATTCTCACCACACTGGGGGCAAAGGGAGATGGCCGGTGAGCTCAGAAAATCATGGGATCTTCTCTTGTTTCTCCTCGTTCGGGAATGTCTTTTTACTGGGTTTGGCATGGTTGTTATCCTCTTAAATAATGTTTATTCACGACGTCAGTTTCAGCTTTTTCAAAACGGCCAATCTCTCGTCGACGCGGTCCGATGCACAGTTGCACGCCTCGATGTTAAGATTGGTCCCACAGTCGGGGCACAAACCCCGACAATCTTCCATACAGAGAACCTTAATGGGTATCTGGAGGACGATTTGCTCATAAATCAGGGGATCGCAATCCACGATTTCCCCTTCATAGTATCCGTATTCCAGGTCTTCTTCACTTAGTTCTATCTCTTCCCGGCTCTCCTCAGCCTTGGCCGGCACAAGGGTATAACGAAAAGAAGCACTAACAGGCAGCATGGCCGTCTCCAAGCACCTTGAGCAGGTCATATGGATGACGGTTTCAATGGCGCCATTCAGAAAAACGGATTGTTGTAATTTTTTTATGTTACATGTTATGTGGATTTCGTCCAGCGTAAAATCATTCTCACCCACGTCGCCAAAGATTGACTGCAGCCAATTCCGGTCCTTGGTTGTCTGGATGTCCAGCCCCTCCTCGGGGATGTTGTTAATATTGATCTTCATTGCTATTGCTTCATTCCGTTCATGTCAACTTCGAGAACAACTTTTGGATTCTATAATCGTCAAATAATAAGGTTCAATAAAGTGGGGAATTAGATTATAAAACCATCGCGATGTCAAGAATAATTTCTTGAAATCTGACTTGACAAACATCGACGGCCAAACCTATAAGGCATGATCAATTTATTCAGAAGCGGGTGATTATGGATCAACATAAAGAAATCAGGACAAGATTTGCCCCCTCGCCAACGGGGTATCTCCATGTCGGGGGGGCAAGGACCGCCCTGTTCAATTGGCTCTATGCCCGTCATTACCAGGGTAAGTTCATCCTCCGCATTGAGGATACGGACCAGATCAGGTCCACAGAGGAATCCACCCAGGCGATTCTTGACGCCATGACCTGGCTTGGTCTGGCATGGGACGAGGGGCCCTTTTATCAAGCCCAGCGTATCGATATCCATCGTGAATTGGTCGAGAAGCTTATTGATGAAAACAAGGCCTATTACTGTACCTGTTCTCCCGAGGAACTCGAAGAAAAGAGAAAAATTGCCCTCCAGACGGGCAGAAAACCCAAGTACGACGGCGCCTGCCGCGAAAAGGGAAGGTCGAGAACGTCCGATTCAGTTGTCCGTTTCCGTTGTCCCGATTATGGTGTAACCATTGTTAATGACGTGATTAAAGGGGCGATTAACTTCAGTAATGAAGAGCTTGATGATCTCGTGATCGAAAGGGCTGACGGCTACCCCACTTACAATTTTGCAGTGGTTGTGGATGACGCCCAGATGGGAATAACTCATGTTCTCCGCGGAGATGACCATGTGAACAACACGCCCCGCCAGATTCTCCTCTATGAGGCCCTCGGTTACGAGGTGCCCCATTTCGGTCATGTACCGATGATCCTGGGGTCAGACAAGGCTAGATTGAGTAAACGTCATGGGGCCACGTCGGTGATGGCTTACAAGGATATGGGATACCTGCCGGAAGCCCTGGTAAATTATCTGGTCCGATTGGGATGGTCCCACGGGGATCAGGAAATATTCTCCATGACCGAGCTGGTTGATCTCTTCGATCTGAATACCGTTGGTAAGTCGGCGGCGATTTTTAATCCCGAAAAGCTCCTCTGGTTGAATGCACACTATATAAAAGAGTATCCTCTGGAGCAGCTCGCGGCTTGTGTAAAGCCTTTCTGGACTGCCAAAGAACTAGACGTTTCGGATCAGGACTTCCTGAACCATGCCGTAGATGACTTGCGGAGCAGATCTAAGACCCTGGTCGAAATGGCCGATAGCGGGCAGTTTTACTTTGCTGATGAGGTGACATACGATCCCGAAGCGGCTAAAAAATTTCTTACGCCGGAAGTCGTGGAGCATCTGCAGGCCATCACCCAGGAGCTGCCTCAGTACGCGGATTATTCAAAGGCGGGAATCGAGCAATTTCTGCGTCGCTTCACAGAAGCGAGGGGTGTGAAGCTGAAGATCATTGCCCAGCCCCTGCGCGTGGCCCTAACGGGCAAGACGGTCAGTCCCGGGATCGATGATGTAATGATCACTCTTGGTAAGGAGCGGGTTGTCAGAAGACTTGAAAAGGCGTTGGAGTTGATATCCAACGCCGGCACATCCTGATTTTCACCTTGACAATTGCAAGATTATTGAATAGATACTGCTCCTCTCACAACCATGGTCCCATCGTCTAGTGGTTAGGACGCTGGCCTCTCACGCCGGAAGCCGGGGTTCAACTCCCCGTGGGACTACCAATAATAGAATTAAGGGGTTACAACTCAAATTGTAACCCCTTTTTCTTTTTAAATTTCCCATTCCCAACAGTATTCCCAACAAAAAATCACAAAATCATTCTTTAAAAAATATCCTGATCAATTTTAGCTGCCAAGGAATATCTGGCAATAATATACCCCCAAGATAAACACCGTCTCCCCCCTTTCATTTCCCCCTGAACAAGTAAAAATTCATTTTAAGCTGTCACGTCCACTTTGGAAAAGCATCCTGTAAAGTCACTAAAAATTAAGAACAAGGTTGTCAGGATGAATGAGTCATATCAATACCTTACGGAAACTGAAGTCAGTCAGATGACGCACTTTTCAGTCCAGACTTTACGGAATAATCGCTTCAAGCGCAAAGGGATGCCTTATCATAAGATAGGAAAATCAATTAGATACAAGCTTGGCGATGTCATCCATTATATGGAGTCGGGAAGGATCGAAATCTCTTTAACCCCAGGAAACCTCAGTCTTAGAAAAGCGAAAGGAGGGACAAACTTGTAACAGGATGCAGGGCGGATGGGTGAACATGGGTTCGTAAGATTAACAAGGCATAAAATACGTTCTCTAAGGAGGATAGAATGAAAATGATTTGGGTAAAGGCGGCTTCGGGACGCATGGGACGTACGGGACACATTTTTCGAAAGGAAATATTAAAATGACAGAAGCAAAACGAACCACCGATTTTGGTAACGCCGAAAGGCTGGTCGAAAATAATATTGATGAAATTAGGTATTGCAGTGGGGCGAAAAGATGGCTTCTCTGGCGCGGGGATAGGTGGGCCTTCGATGACGGGAGACAATTACTCCGGAAGGCTATGGAAACGATAAATAAAATAACAGAGGAAGCCGAAGGCGTAGACAACAATCCGAAACTCAAACAGGCTCTGCTCGACCACGCTGTAAAGTCGCAGACGCCATCCAGGCTGAAGGCGATGATCTTCTTGGCACAATCTGATCCACGAATTCAGGTTGATCTTGATTCCCTGGATGCAGATCCAATGCAACTGAACTTTCTGAACGGCACGATACATCTTCGAACCAAGGAGCTTCGTGAGCATTCTCGGGATGACATGATCACAAAGATCTGCCCGGTGAATTATAACCCTGATGCCACATGTCCCCTGTTTATGAGCTTCATGACCAGAATCACCGGCGGCAGTGTTACTCTCTTTAACTATATCATGCGCATAATCGGCTATTGCCTGACCGGGATCATCACCGAGCAGGTCCTTTTCATTTTCGTTGGGGACGGCGCCAATGGTAAATCAACATTGCTTGAAATCATTAGGAAAATTCTCTCTGATTACGCGCGACACATTCAGTCGTCAACGTTCCTGGCAAACAGTAAAGCAATAAGGAATGACCTCGCCCGTTTAAATGGCGCCCGCTTTGTGTCATCCGTTGAAATGGGGACAGACTCCAAGATTGACGAGGCCATGATAAAACAAATCACCGGGGGAGACCCTATCACGGCCCGGTTTCTTTATAAGGAATACTTCGAGCTCAAACCATCTTTCAAACTGATAATTGCCATGAACCAGGAACCTGACATCAAAGGTGTTGATCATGGGATCTGGAGGCGGATCAGAATCGTTCCTTTCGACGTCATCATTCCGGACGAAGAAATCGACCGAAATCTTTTGGAAAAGTTGGCCGTAGAACTGCCGGGAATCCTTAACTGGGCGCTTCTGGGATGTCTTTTATGGCAGACAGAAGGCCTTGCTGTTCCTCCGGAGATTTCGATTCGGACAGAGATGTTGAAGCGGGAATCGGATACCATCGGCCTTTTTTTGGAAGATTGCTGCGGTGCCGATCCTGATGGGAAAATACCCGTAAAGGACATGTTCGATGTTTACCACGGATGGGCGCATGAAAATGTTTATGACGTAATCACAAAGAAAAGATTTGGCATCTACATGAAAAGGAAGGGTTTCCTGCAGCTTAAATCTGACTCTGTAAGGTTCTGGAAGGGCATTTCGATAAAAACAAAAACAGCTCCGGCATCTATTGCCGAGCAACCTGTTTGCCTGCAGTAGCGGCCTCGCAAGGAAGAGAGGTGATGCCTATGTACTGATTTATGCCATATCAGGATAACAGACATATCATAAAGAAATAAATTATAAATACGAGCACTTATAAAATACATCATATAGAAAAGGAAGTAAAAATGATTATAAACAAAACAGATATTATCAATCAAGGCGGGCAGGAGTTAATGCCCATGAACAAACAAGAAAGTGGTCTTGAGCAGGCCCCTCGGGCGATGAATTTGGACGACATCTTCGTCAGGGACATAATGTTAACAGCAACCGGTCTGTTAAAAAAACAGATGATAACCGGCCATAATTTAAAAATAGCTATGTTGACGCTGGTCAACATTTTATCCGCGAAAGTGAATAAGCCTATGGGCATCATGCTGGCGGCAAGTGATTTTTCTGTAGGTATGAAGATTTTGAAGCAGTGTATGCTGCTGGCTCCTGAAGATGCCTATCGTGAACGTGAGCTTCTTAAAAACGAGGAACTTTTTGGCGATGCCTCAGAATTAAGAGGCAAGGCCATCATAAGCTTTGATGCATCGGGATTTGCGAAAGCATGGGGGCATCTTGAGAAGATGCTCACCATGGGATATGCCATCCACACGGAGGTAATGAAATCAGATTATGGGCCTTCCATTCGTCCTCATAGGGCTGACTTTTGGGTATCCATGGTCGGGATCATACCCGATATGAAGGATAAGAGATTCAATCATCCCTCCATATTAAAAGTGCCGCTTCATGTGGATGAATATCCATCGAGTCGGCTATTGGGCCAGTATCAGGATGGCCGACAAGTAGATTTGGAAACAGAAGTGGCCACTGTACGCCTCAGAGAAACCTTGGCGCGTCTCCGTCCTATGGCAGTTAATATCCCTTTTTCGGACATGCTCTTCGATGCTATCAAATCGGCCAATCCTTCAGATCCTGAAAAGAAAATGGAGGTGGTCTTGAAGACGTTAGCGATCTGTACCATCATCAACAATCCCGACCAGGTAAGTAAGGACGAAATAATCGCCAGAATTTACAGGATCAATATCAACAAACTTAGCCAGTTGAAGGCAGCCTCCTCAGCAGGTCAAAATAGCGCTGAGACTCTCCCAATGCTTACGGCGACCAAACTTGATTACTACCATACCTGGTTGTTGATGAACGATATGATTCCTGTGAAAGAAATATCCTTATCGGACAGGCAGATAAATGTTTTTGAAGCGGTGAAACGGTGGAACCTTGGTAGAATGAATACTCAATTCGATCCTACCAATCCCGTCAAACAACTTTCCCAAATCTCAACCGGCCCTTCTTTTTGGTCAAGGAGAGAAAATGTGTTTGAGATGCTGAATAAGCGAGGCACGGAAGAAGTGTCCCAATCAACAATCTATAATGAGCTCCAATATCTTATGAAGGAGGGGCTTGTTGCGGAAGGCAAATATCCGAAGTCATCACAGAAGGGATACTATGTGACCACTTTTCAGGCTGGCCAAAAGATCCAGTTGCCTCACCCGTCAGAGATCATCTGCAGCACGTTCGAAGGTGAAAAGGTACAGGTGGTCAATCCTCTAACCGGGGAGACGGAAACAATTTAACCTTTTAAGCTTTTAGGCCTGCAGAGGCTGAAACCCTTAATTTTTTAAAAGCTGTAAATCTTTCAAAAGGGAGCCCGCTTTCAAACCGGGAGCGGGTGACCCCTTCAATAAAAAAAAGGAGAATATTTTATGAAGTACGATGACAAAAAAACATATACAAATAATGATAATACAGATGAAACCCCTGAATCGAGCAATACACCTTCTGTTTTGGAAGTCCTTGGCCCTGACTGGAAAGAGTATTTCCATAAGCCTGAAACGATCAATAGGATCGTTCAGGAAGCTCTCAAGGAAAAATATTTGCGAATCCCTTACAGATACGCGTCAAGCCAGCGCAAAAAAGTCGGGCCGCTCGATTATAAAATGACGCATGATTTTGTTGATATAAGCTCGGTCACTCAGTTGGGAGAGAATCGACAAAGAGTTATTGCTCTCTTTCGGGATATAAGAAGCGGCTTGATTGAAAAATGGTCCGTAGACGTCACATCAACGGCCATATTATGGGAGCAAATTCGTGATGCCTTGTACTGTCCGGATGAGGATTGTGCCGGGAGGGTAATCATGGTTTTTGAGGATTCTTCGGATCTACCAGATTCTGATCCAGTAATCGAGGTCGAAAACAACGCATTACGCTATTTACGGGATGATACAATCAGGATCGAAGATAAAATATATTATTTCCATGCAACTATTGAGAAAAGCGGCGGTGAGAAATCCAATATACAATTCTCCTGTCCTGGTTCACCACAAAACTTAGGGGCAAATAGACGTAAAAAAAACCCACCCCTTTCAGTTTTTAAAGAAACGACATGGAAATGGTATCGAGCTGCAATAGACTCCATCGTTAATACTAGTTACGTGTCCAAGTTAATTGCAAACTCTTGTTTTCATGATGGAAACATTCCTTTCATTGTAAGCTCTCGCTGGACAGAAAAAGGGCTCTTCATGTGGCTCTTTAACCTATATGATCGCCCAGAGGTGTTTTGGCTCATTAAAGATAAAAAAGATGAGATAGCAAGGCGTTATCCTGGATGCAAAATAAAAGTGAAGATGAAAGAAGGTCTGACTTATTATATTGAAATCCAGTTTAACAAGGAATCTGTTGTAGGCTTTATTGAATTGTCTGCAACTGAAAAAGTTATTCGCGCCTTGAAAATCTGTGAGCAAGAATTTGAACTGATTCGTCACATCGAAGAGATTTTTAAAGACTACATTCCTGTAACAGATTAGATTGGGCCTGAGTTTATTGCAGCAGGCAGATGAACAAAGGGGACTTTCTCGATCCTTGAGGAGTCCCCTTTTTAAAAACAAAAGAAAGGAACATAATCATGAACAATGCAAATCAGTGGAAACCAGCCGAGATCATCATCAGCGAACAAGTTCAGGATGACCCGGCCACTATCAATTTTCTAAATCAATGCCCGAATGTGCCGGTGAGACTTATACAAAGTTCAGCGCCAAAGGAAATCGTTCAGGCATCGGAGATTCTGCGAAATACCGATGCAGGGATGCTGAACAGTATCATTGCAGGGAAAAGGGTCGTTTTCATTGCCCCTGCCGCACAGGCTGTCGATGAGTTTTCTATTTCAGATGACCGTTTTATCTGCCCTCATTTTGAGAGGCTGAAGCTCGCTTCAAACGGCTGTTTTTATATGTGCGACTGGTGTTACCTGAAGCTGACATATCGGGCACAGCGCCCATTCATAACGATTCGGGTCCAATATGACAAGATCAAGGCACAGATAAAAAAACGGCTCGATCAATCCAGCACACCGATTATATTCAACAGCGGTGAAATGGCCGATTCTTTATCTATGGAGCATCTGACCGGCGCCATGCGGGAGTTCATCCCCTGGTTTGGCCAGAGCAATAACGGCTATCTCTACCTGCTCACAAAAAGCGATAATGTGGATGGAATTCTCGACCTTCCCCATAATGGCCATACGGTAATTGCCTGGAGCATGAATAATGAGGCCGTATCCAGGCGGTTTGAAATAGGAGCGCCCGGTTTTGACCAGAGGCTGGAAGTGGCCTATAAAGTCCAACATGCAGGGTATCCTCTCAGGATAAGACTCGATCCTATAGTGCCCTTCGCAGGATGGGAAAAGGCCTATGCAAGCACCGTTAACAGAATATTTCAGAAAATATCTCCGGAAAGAATTACCATTGGCACACTGAGATTTGAAAAGGGTTTCTACACAATGCGAAATTCAATCTTCATGACGGGAACTGAATTGCCGGCAATGATGGAAGACATGATCCCCATGTTCGAACCGAAGGTGTTTGAGGGATCTGCGAAACCGAAGGTCGGGAAATACAGTTATCCCGAAGAAAAGCGTATCGAGATATTTGATTTCATCATCCGCGAGATAAGGAAGTATTCCGACTGTCCCGTTGCCCTCTGTAAAGAATCTGCCTTCGTCTGGGATCAGGTGGGACTGGATCTGTCACGATGTCAGTGTGTATGTCAGTTGGATTATGCGGATATGGCTAACATGACCTAAACCGAACGAAAATATCTGTTCACGATCACAAAGGGGTTTGCCTCAATTGAGGGGTAAGCCCCTTTTTTATTATCTTCACGATAGCCATCTATACATCTTTGCCAGAAACAGCCTTGTCACTCATCCGTCTTGGTTTTTCTGTCCAGTTACATCGGTAGCAAACTCGTTCAATATCAAACTAACCTTCCGAAGTTTCGAGAACAAACAATTAGATAGTAATAAAATAATATTTCAAGGAGGAACCGCCATGAAGAAAAGAGTTTTTACCCAGGGAGTAACCATTTTTACAGCGCCGGAGATGTACGAGGAAATGAAAAGGATCTCGGATGAGCAAGGGATAAGCCTCTCGCAGCTTTTTCGTGATCTGGTCAGTGATCATTTGGAGTCAATCAAAGCAGAAAAAATCAGTCGCCTAAAGGAGGAATGAAAAAAGTGAATACCGAAAATGCTATTAACATTGACGAAGAAGAACTGAAGAAAATTATTGACGATGTTGAACAGGTTATAAAAAAGGAGGAGCAGTCGCACGTAATATCCATAACCGATCAGGCTGATAATTCAACTTCGAGCAGTATTCTTGATGCCCTGAAAGGCAATGAAGACGGAGATGCACGGCTCTTTATCGAACTCAATCAGGGGAAATATCTTTATTATCACAGCATAGACAAGTGGTTTGTCTGGACAGGAAATTATTGGGAAGTGGATGACATGGGCAAGATCTATGACGGTTTTGGTTCAGTTATCCAGAAATATGTAGAGGAAGCTGGTCGTCAGGCGATTGCCAAAATTGAAGCTATCAAAAATCAGAATGACACAGAAAAGAATAGAGCAGCAAAATTGGAGCATGATTTGTTGAAGCGTCTCCATGATATCCAAACCCGAGGACGGAAACAAAATATCCTTAAACAGGTTGCTGATGGAATAAAGTCAATAAGTATAACTGGTGATGTATGGGACACTGATCCATATCTCCTCGGATGCAGAAATGGCGTGATCGAATTGAAAACTGGCAAATTCAGACCAGGGCAGCCAGGAGATCTCATCAGGACCATTGCTCCAATAGACTGGCTTGGGATAGATACTCCGGCGCCTATGTGGGAGAAATTTATAAGCGAGATATTTGAACAAAATGAGGCGGTTATTAAGTTTATGCAGCGTGTGTTTGGTTACTCCATTGCGGGACTGACCCTGGAGCATATCTTGATAATCCTACAGGGAGAGGATGGTCGGAATGGCAAGGGCACTATGTTGGAAACATTGAAACATGTTCTCGGGGAGCTTGCGTGGCCAATAGGTGTTGAGATGCTTCTTCGTGATCCAAGGGGGAAGCTTAGTTCCGCTGCTTCTCCTGAATATGTGGCTCTCAAAGGGAAGAGAATTATATGGGCAAGCGAAATTCGACAAGGATTACCTCTCGGTTTGGCAAAGGTTAAACTCCTGACAGGAGGAGACACTATCGTTTGCAGGCCTCTCAATAAAGATCCCCTTGATTTTGCCCCAACACACACCGTATTTCTTCTCAGTAATCCCAGGCCCCAGATTCTGGAAGCAGACGATGAGGCTTTTTGGGATCGAGTCCATTTGATACCTTTCAATATCAGTTTTAAAGCTGAACCACATGGACCAAATGAAAAACTGCGTGACATCAATTTGCCCGAGAAATTAAGAACGGAAGCTCCAGGCATTTTGGCTTGGCTCGTCAGGGGATTTCTTGAATGGCAGAGGATCGGACTTCAACCTCCTGATGTTATCAAGAAGGCTACATTGGAATATCGAATGGATGAAGATGTAGTAAAATCCTATTTTGATGGATGTATCAAGAAAGAGCAGGGAAAGGATATTAAAGCTTCAGATCTTCATGATGATTATATGTCATGGGCTATTGAAAATGGTAAGACTTGCTTGAATAATACAGTTTTCGGTAAGCGTGTTGCTAAAATCGTTAAGAAAGTCAGAAAAACTGAGGGATATTACTATAAAGATATTCGATTTTTAACCAAGGAAGAGAAGGAAGAACAAGAGAAGTTGAAGCATGGAGAAGAATCTCTCTAAAACAGGGGAATGAATAGAATGAATGGTTATATCATTACTTATAGATTATTTAATAATAGATTTAATAATAATGATTTTTATGTATGAACTATTCATTCTATTCATTTATCAAGTATTAAGCAATAATATCCATTGCTTATGCTAATGAATGGTTATTTTGAACTATACATTTCATAAGTTATCCCCCCATTGTAACCCCTAAATCCAATTTAAACTTAGTTAAGCAAATCATCTCCATTGGAGGCATTCCCATGAATATTGTTGATCTATTGAAAGAAGCAGGAATAACAGTTACGAATAAATCTCCTTCATCCCAAGGCTCAGATTATGAATCTCCTTGCCCTGGCTGTGAAGGAATTAATAGATTTCAAGTATGGAACAACAATGGGGATAACCAGAACTTCTATTGTAAGAAATGTGGGAAGAAAGGTTTTATCGTAGAGTATCTCGTCTATTTCCATGACATGAGTTATTCAGATGCTTGTGCCTATACTGGTAAGAGTCCTCAAAGCAAATCATCAATCAGAAATCGAAAGACAGGGAAATCAAAAGATGCCAGAAAACATAAATCCCCTTCATCATCCCTTTCAAGTCAATGGCAGTCCAAAGCTTCAGTCTTAGTTGAATCAGCCGTAGATCGAATGT
>Ga0194039_1001207_pt1 | contig 14110 bp, 14 predicted proteins | sample JunL228m_MetaG_FD_148679 | JGI IMG/M metagenome (GOLD analysis project Ga0194039, IMG submission 148679) | Anoxic zone freshwater microbial communities from boreal shield lake in IISD Experimental Lakes Area, Ontario, Canada - Jun2016-L227-8m | ecosystem: Environmental > Aquatic > Freshwater >... | reverse complement strand
TTGTGGGCTGACAGCGAGAGCAGGTCAATATTCTGTGCCTTTACGTCGATCGGGATATTGCCAATTGCCTGAACCGCATCCGTGTGGAAGTATACGTTATGCTTCCTTGCAATTGCCCCAAGTTCTACGACTGGTTCGATCGTCCCGATCTCATTGTTAGCATACATAATCGTGACGAGGACGGTCTCGTCCGTGATCGCCTTTTCAAGATCGGCGGGGTTGACAAGACCATAATCGTCAACCGGCAGGTAAGTTACTGTATACCCCTCGTGTTCGAGATACTCACAGGTGTTCAGGACCGCATGGTGCTCGATGGCCGATGTAATGATATGGCGGCCTTTTTTTCTGTTTGCAGCTATTATACCCTTAATAGCCCAGTTGTCCGATTCACTCCCACCTGATGTGAAATAGATCTCATCAGGTAGTGCCCCGATTGCCTTTGCCACCTGAGCACGGGCGGTCTCAACTGCAAATTTTGCGTCCCTCGCAATGCCATAAATGGATGAAGGGTTCCCGAAACGGCCGGTATGATACGGGATCATTGCGCTCAGGACTTCAGGCCGGACATAGGTTGTGGCCGCGTGGTCCATGTAGATAATATGTGGATCTTCCATCTGACTCTCCCAGTATGTTGATCAATTGGATGTGATAGAACCTATTATTATATCTGTTATCATAACATATTCACAATTGTGAATGTATTAGTATTATGTCACAATTGTGACAACATAAAGGTTGTGATGTGATGGAAGCTCCATGCCAGAAAGTAGTATGGGATATTTTACCCGCCATCAGGGCGGCTATTGCCGTTGAACTTGTGAAGTGTGGGGTGTCACAGGTTGAAGCGTCCCGTATGCTTGAGATCGCCCCGTCTGCCGTCTCCCAGTACCTTTCGGGAAAACGCGGGTACCGGATTGAATTTGAGAATGATGTCAAGCATTCGATCGAGCAGCTTGCAGAGGACTTAAAGGATAAAAAGGAAGTAAACCTTGTCAAGAGGATCTGCAAAATCTGCCAGCAGCTCCGTGAAGGTGAAGAAAACCAGTGTGGCAGTCCCGATGACGGGGAGGTAAGGTGCGGTTCCTGATGCCAGGCCTGACACAACATTGTAAGGCTAAATCCTATTATTCCAAATTCAGGTGACTAATGTCCATAGCGGATAAAAAAAAGGTCCTCGAAGGAATCATCCGTAACTGCGGGTCGGTGCTCGTTTCTTTTTCAGGTGGTGTCGACAGCACACTCCTTGCAGTGCTTGCCCATGATGTGCTCGGTGACAGGAGTCGCGCTGTCCTCCTCGACAGTCCGCTGGTGCCAAGGACCGCAGTGGCTGAAGCGAAAAAGATCGCAAAAGACCTCATGATTACGCTCGATATCGTGGAAGTCCCGCACATGGAACATGAAAATTTCTACAAAAATCCACCCGGCCGGTGCTATCACTGCAAAAAAATCTCGGCAGGGTACCTGAAGGATGCAGCGGCCAGGTATGACCTTGCCTGCATCGCGGATGGGGTGAATGTCTCTGACCTGGGTGAACACCGGCCCGGACTTGCTGCGGCAATCGAGGAGGGGATCATCCATCCGTTCATCATGGCAGGGATTACCAAGGAAGAGATCCGTGAGATTGCACGGGATCGTGGGCTTGCGATCTGGCAGAAACCGTCAGCAGCATGCCTCTCGTCACGGGTACCGTACGGGGATGAGATTACCCCTGACAAACTCCGGATGATTGAAGAGGCCGAGGAGTTTCTTGCCGGGAAGGGTTTTGTGCAGTGTCGAGTCCGTCTGCACGGCAGGGTTGCCAGGATCGAGGTCCTTCCCACAGACTATGAAAAACTGCTGGCTATCCGGGAAGACATACTTCATCGATTCAGGGCGATCGGGATCTCCTATGTCGCGCTCGACCTTGCCGGGTACCGGAGTGGTAGCATGGATGAAGTCCTATGATCCCGGAAAAACATAACGATCGTGACCGTTTCCTGTTCCCCTTCTCCGTCCAGGCTGGGAGTGAACATTTCATCTATAAAACGCCGGGATTCGGCGCATTCCAAGCTTTTAAATAAGTTCCCTGACAAATTCACAATTGAGAATATTTTCTGGTGATCCGGTGACTGATCCATTGATCTATCTGAATAACGCGGCGACAACCTGGCCAAAACCCCCCGAAGTACTGGTTGCTGCATCAGGGGTATTTTCTTCACCGTTTTATGAACATGGCCGTACTTCCGTTCAGGATGCAAGGGATTACATCGGTATGGCCCGCGAATCTGTTGCGGCGTTTTTCGGGGTCTCCCAGCCCGAGCATATTGTCTTTACGTCCAGTGCGACTGACTCGCTGAACATTCTGATCCATGGCTTCGCCAGGTGTCATCGTCAGCCATTCCATGCGGTTACAACCGATCTCGAACATAACTCGGTACTCCGGCCACTCAGGACGCTTGAACGGGAGGGGATGTGTTCGCTCTCGATTATCCGGACAACAGGTGCACATGTGAAACCGGCAGAGATCATGGATGCATTGAGGGATGATACAGCCCTGGTGGCTATTGGTCATGGTTCGAATGTACTTGGCTCAGTACAGGACATTGAAGCCATCGGAAAACTGGTAAGAAAAACAGGTGCCTTCTTCCTGGTAGACGGGGCACAGACTGCCGGGCAGTACCCGGTGGAGCCCGGCCGCCTCCCTGTGGATGCCTTTGTGTTCACCGGGCATAAATCACTCTTCGGCCTGCCCGGGACAGGAGGTTTTTACCTGGCAGATCCTGAACTGGTTGACCCCGTCCGGCAGGGAGGTACCGGGGTTGACTCGTCCGGAAAGTACCAACCCGACGAGATGCCCATCAAGTTCGAGACAGGGACTCCCAATTATTCAGGAATCGCAGCTCTCAACGCCGGTACAGGCTTTGTGAGCACGAAAGGTGTTGGCACAATCCTTTCGCAGTCCCGGGAGATGACCTCGTACCTGGTAACGGCACTCGGAAAGATTGACGGAGTCCGGTTATACAATTCTTCACCAGATATACCAGTGGTTACGTTTTCGGTGGATGGCATGGAAAGCGAGGATATCGGGTTCATCCTCTGGAAAGCGTACCGGGTCGTGGTCAGGACGGGTCTGCACTGCTCCCCGCTTATTCACGAACGGATCAATACCGGTGGGGGCGTCCGCATCAGCCTTTCCTGCATGAATACAATGGCTGATTGTGAGGGTGCTGTAGCGGCCATTGAAGAGATCGCGGGTACCATGCGATAACATGAGGTGAGACACAATGCAGATCCTTAAGACCAACAAGTTCAAGCGATGCGTGGATGGGAGTGTCCTGAAAGAGTACCTGGTGGATGCAGAGGTCACACGGGAAACACTCAGTTATTTTGAGGATTATGGCACGGTGAAGATCCTTGAAAACCTGAAACAGCCGTTCTTCTCGTTCTTAAAAGATGAATATTTCAGCATTAAGGGCATGGTAGGGGATCAGACCCTCTATGTCAGGTACCATGAAGAGCATGTAGACGAATCGTATGAATTATTCAGAACGATGCTTGCGAACTGGGCTCCGGGAATGCAGGCAGACGATGTAACAATTGCGCCAGCAGCTCTGTAACTAGAAAAAACTGACTGCTCATCCTGGCTGGGAATAGTGGGGGCGGGGACACGCAGGAGCGAGTTTGATTGCCGGAAAGCACTTTTTGATTAACCTGGTACATCACTTAAGATGTATATCTGTGGTCGCGTCACCATTTTTTTCAAAAAATTATTTTCACAATTATGTATCCCCGGTCTAAGGGTTACAATCGCTGCAAATCGAACGGAAAAGCGTGGTACTGAGATAGCGGTCTCCCCGGTCCGGAAAAATGGTGACGATTGTTCCCGACTCAAGTGATGCTGCCACTTTAAGTACACCTGCAAGTGCCGCACCGCTCGACATCCCCGTAAAGATCCCTTCACGTGTCGCAATGTTCCGGGCCATTACATACGCCTCCTCGTCTCCAATCCGTATCTTGTCATCGAGGAGATCTCTGTTGTAAATCGTTGGAACAATTGCCTCCTCCATGTTTTTCAGTCCCTGGATCGCATGTCCCAACTCCGGCTCAACCCCAACAATACGTATCCCCGGGTCCATATTTTTCAAATACCTCCCGACGCCCATCAGGGTCCCGGTGGTCCCCATGCCCGCAACAAAACAATCGATCTTCCCATCCAGTTCGTGATATATTTCAGGACCCGTGGTCTCAATATGGGCCTGGATATTCGCAGGATTTGAGAACTGGTCCGGCATATAGTACGTATCCGGGTTATCCTTCACAAGTTTCCAGGCCCGTCGGATAGCGCCATCGGTCCCCTCATCAGCCGGAGTAATCACCACTTCAGCGCCAAACGCCTCAATGATACGTCTTCGTTCGACACTGACACAACCGGGCATTACCAGCTTTACCTGGTAACCTTTTGCAGCTCCAATCATTGCAAGCGCAATACCGGTATTCCCGGAGGTCGGTTCCATAATGATCTTATCGGGCGTAAGTTCACCGGATCGTTCCGCAGCCAGGATCATGTAGAGTGCAATACGGTCCTTGATCGATCCCCCCGGGTTACTTCCTTCAAACTTCGCAAAGATACGGATCGCCGGATAGGGGTTAAGGTTCCGGATCTCGATGAGCGGGGTGTTCCCAATCGCATCAAGTACCGTTCGCGTCGGATTCGCTGTGACCATCGGGAAACCTACTCATTCCCGGTCAGGTGCCGGACACTCTCGATCAATGCATCAACCTCATCGTTCGTGGTATAACAACCGACCGAAGCCCGGATTGTCCCCTCACAATGATAACTGCTTGCCAGTGGTTCTGCGCAGTGCATGCCACTCCTCACGCAGATCTTCTTGTAATCGTCAAGCTTCCGGGAAAATTCATTGGGTTTCTCCCCGGCGACATTGAATGACACGACACCGGTCCCTTTCGGGCTGTAGACACTTACACCCGGGATCTTTTCGAGTCCCTCGTACATTCGTGAGCCGAGCTGTTTTTCATGTGCATGGATATTCCTGACACCAAGTGAACTGACGAGGTCAATTGCAGGCCCGAGCCCGATAACCCCTGGGATATTTGGTGTTCCTGGTTCAAATCTTGCAGGAGGAGGAAGTAATTTTACGGTGTTATGCGAGACCGATACCACCATTCCACCCCCGAAGATTGAACAATTCAGGGACTCGGGATCTTTCATATAGAGTGCCCCCGTCCCCTGGGGCCCGAGAAGTCCTTTATGCCCGGGAATTGCGAGATAATCGATATGGGTAACATCGACCGGGAAATGTCCCACTGACTGCGCCCCGTCGACGATAACAGGTACCCCGGCATCATGGGCGATGCGTCCTATCTCCTCTACTGGTTGTACAGTCCCGAGAATATTGGGCATATGGGTGACGGCGATCAATCTCGTCTTAGAAGTGATGGCCTCCTGGATCGTCCGGGGATTGAGATATCCCTTCTCATGCGGGATGAATGTAACGCGGACACCTTTTTTCTTAAGGTTCATCCAGGGAAGAAGATTCGAATGATGTTCCAGCCACGTGGTGATTATTTCGTCGCCCCGTTTCCAGGTGAGTCCGTTAGCAACCGTATTCACTGCATCGGTGGTATTTTTTGTGAAAATAATGTGGTCGGGGGAGACCTTTAGAAAATTTCCGAGTCGTGACCTGGTCTCCTCATACTTTTCCGTTGTCTTCCGGGCAAGATGATGGGCGCCTCTTCCGTGATTCGCTGCGTATTCAAAAAAATATTCGCACATCGCATCGACAGAACACCGGGGTGTCTGGCTTGTCGAGGCACTGTCGAGATAGACGCACGTTGAAAGTATTGGAAATTCCTGGCGTAACTTTTGAAGATCATACATGTACTGTCACCTTGGAGAAAAGGGATCCCCCCGATATGCATTACAGATAAGAATTGCATATGATAAATATGTTCAAGATCGTTACCTTTGAGAGATTTTCTCAACGATTATTTTGAGTACAAAAAAAGTAGTGAGGCCTTAAGAGTGGACTCAAAAAAATTTCCGTACCGTTAACGAAGACCTGATCCGAATCCACACTCCCTTATGAGGTGTTTGGTTCCTGGTCACCTTCCTCAAAGAATATATTTTTATAGATTATTGACACACGATCAATTCACAATTGTGAATTGCACCGTTAGACCCCGCCAGGGTGGTGAGCTGCTACACGGCTGACGGGAGATCAACGATACTCGGTTCAATACCTGAATCTGGATCTGTGAGACAATATGACGGATAATGAAAATAACGGACCATTATTGATCCTCGGCTGCCCGGAGGTGCCGGTCCAGCAGGCACTTGCGCTGTACTGTGCCCACCGGTTCGGGAGCCAGGGGAAAGAATTGCGTATTGCGGGAAACACTGCAGTCCTGCAATTACTCAGGGTCTCTGACCCTGGTAAAGTCTATGTTAAGAAGATGATGGACCTCGATCGGTGTATCGAAGACCTCTCGACCAGGAAACTCGAGCCGGCCGAATGTCTCGTATTTGCCCACAGCGACGCGGGAATTTCCTATGCGACCACGGTCCGTTATCTCACAGAGGGGAGGCTGATTGCGGTTGTGTTTGGGAGGATGGCCGAAGAACTTGGTGCAGGGCTGGATATTCCCTGTGAAAAAATCGTTGAAAAAGCGGTGCATAATCCGGGACAACTCCGCCGGAAACTGGACGAGGTGATGGGATGGGCTGTGTAGAAGACCTAGGATATGAGGTGCTTAAATCAGGCGTCTCCTTCAAAGAATGTAGGGCATTTATCGAAGAACACTGTAGCGAGGTTTTCTATGTGAACCCGGGTTTCAAAATCTTTGAAAAATGCCTGATCGGAGTTCCACCGATCGCAATCGGGTTGGTCGGTCCGGTGGTTATCCTGCCGTATACAAAACCCTGTTATGGGACCTTCATCCTCAGGGTCGAGAGTGCCGAAGAAGCTGATAAGATCAGGGTTACCGGAAGGAAAAAGCCGTAATACAGGCTTAATTCCTTTTGTCAGATTAATCTCTCCGTCAGGCCCTCTGGGAGAACCCCTTATCCCCGCCCAAATTACCATTGCTACCCGATATATCATCCTGATCTACATTTTTCCCTTTCGGTACCGAATATGGATATTTACGGCGATTGTATCCTAATTCCACAAATAATTTGCATCATTTTGTGCTATACCAGGTGGCTATGCACTCTTAACCAGAAAAAGATGCAATTTTACTATCAATTCCCGGAAATCCCAATATGTCTCTACAAAATTTATAGACCTCTTATAAATCCTTTAACCATTTGTAGAAGGGTGCGGAGTCAGAATTTCAGTGGGCTAAGGCATCCGTTTTTGGTCATGTGACGTACCTGGTAATGGCAGGATGTAGTAAATCCCGTCCATTTTAGCCTTCATTCCCTGAGAAACAAGGGCCCAATGGGGTCTTTTAATAATAAGGCCATTAATCGGCTATTTCCAAAAATCAGCGGAAATAACAAGGGTGACAAACAAAAATCAGGGCACCGGCAGAATGGGGGTTAGTAAATGGTGGTGCAACACCGTAACATGGCTTATCGTTGGAATAACGGGGCTGGAAATGCCCGGAATTTTATTCCTGCAGGCCGGAATTGAATTGGTGCCAAAGGCCCGAAAAAAAGGACACTTTTTTTGGGGTGGATAGAATGGGAACGTATCCTTTTCAGGGTCTATCAAACAGTAACATTTTAACCGGAGAATAGCCCTTTTTCCATTTGGCAACCCGGATTGGGCTCCCGGTGGGAATTGTAATTGTACCTATCCCTATCCCGGTAAAAAAAGAAGGAGATAATTCGCAGAGATGTAACTTCGGGAGCACTGAAAATGCCAGAATAAAAACCCGGCTGGAGGTTTTTAGCCCCCATAGCCTTGCCGGTTCAGACAACAATATTGGTATCAGAAAATGGTTTTATCGTAATAAGGATATAGTCCCGCATGCGTGAGGGCCTGACATCGGCAACAGCCCCGATTGTTATGCCGTTTTCAATCTCACATTCCCTGATCATTCCGGCGTACATGTCGTACGGTAATTTGATGCGGAGCCCGGCAATCTGGACCGTTATCGGGGTCGGGGATGTTACGTCTTCAATATCCGGGACTTGTTCGGTAATGATATCCATCAGGCGTGCAGGGGAAACCGAGAGCGGATCCTTGGCAATTTCTTCCCGGCGGATGTCAAGGACGCGGGTGATTTCTGCCACGATCTCTTCCAGTTTCTCAATCTCGTCCGACTCTTTCGTCCTGTGCATGAACCTGCCCACGTTTCCCACGTAGCCGGAAACCGGTGGGTCGATAATCTTCTCGAGTGACTCTTTCGACGGGCCCCCGCAGACCACGATCGGGACCTCTATACCCCTCCTTAAAACGGGAAGTTTCTTCTCGATGCAGGTCTCGAAATTGCCGAGCATGAAGAGAGCGAGGTCATGCTCGTTGATCACGTCCCGTTCTTCGTCATTTAACTGAGCAATCCGCTTCCCAAATCCCCTTGCGAGCCCGACCATGTTGGTCTTCGCACCATTTCTCCTGATATATTCTGCCACGTCGCAGGAGGCGTGGGGGAGGTGGTGGATCTCAAGGCTCATGGTGACAACGGCGATCTCGGTCCCTACCAGCGATGCAGGGATGATATCCCCCATCAGTGGCTTTCCAACAGCACGGATAAGCTCGATATCATCCCGCGGTACCAGTGCCTGGAGGACCACTTCCTGTGCGACGAAATGTTTCTGGATGATATAGCCGCCGACATCCTCGATGAGGTCAACAATCTCATCATGGCGGTATATACCCCCTTTGTACGTAACCGGGACCAGGATCACAGGCTCTCCCCCATTAATCTGAACTTTTCCGATAGGAGCGGGGTAATATCCTCGTCAAGGGTATTTTCACTCGCGATATAGTAGAACTTCCCGTTCCCATAATATTGCCGGCGTACCTTGAACCCTTCCGGGGCAATCGTCTGCATCGCGTAGATCAGGTCTTTGTAGAGGGCCTCGCTCGGGTCACCAACGACCATGTCCGGCAGCCCCTCCGACTCCTTACGCTCAAGCGGCATGACAATTGTAAGCCTGTCTGGCTGGTCCACCCTTGCCTGCCCGAACTTATCCCAGAGTATCTTGAGCAACGGTGCAAGGTACGCTTCATTGGCGATCGATATCGTTACCTTGTTGTCCTCGATATTTACATCTGAAAAGTCCCGGATGGTAACAAGTCCCGGTAATTTCCTCGTAGTCCCGACGGCAACAAATATCGGGACTGATGGGTCAATGAACACGTGGACCTTCGCGACAACCCTGACGAGGTCATGGTCCAGGAGCACCGTGGAGACGATCCGTTGGTAGTATTCGCCCCCGAGTGGTTCCGGGCATTCCACCAGAAAATAATCGAGCGCCCCCATCTACTTCTCCCCGATGAACCCGGATGAAAGGAGTGCAGAACCCACGGCCCCTATATACTGGGAGTAGGGTGGCACGACGATCTCAGCCTGCAACAGTTCACCCATCGCAAATACCAGCCCCGCGATCAGGGAGGTGCCGCCCACCATGATAACGGGCTCCCTGATGTCCACTTCCTGTAACTGCTGCTCAAATACCTGTTCGGCAACGCTATGGCAGGCGGCAGCAGCCACATCTTCCTTTGAACTCCCAGCTGCAAGGGCATTCACAAGGCTCTGGGTGCCGAACACGATACAGTAACTGTTCATCGCCACCTGTGCGGACATGCCTTTGAGTGCAAGCGGCCCGAGCTCGGTGATATCTACGCCGAGGCGCTTTGCGGTCATCTCAAGGAACCTGCCACTTGCCCCTGCACAGATACCCCCCATGGTAAAGGTCCCCGGGATCCCGTCCTGGACACTAATTGCCTTGTTGTCCATCCCGCCGATATCGATTACGGTCGAAGGACCGTGCTGGCAGTCTGCAAGGAATACTGCCCCCTTGGAGTTCACGGTCAGTTCTTCCTGGATAAGGTCTGCCTTGATCTTTTCGCCGACGAGGAACCGTCCGTACCCGGTTGTGCCAACAGCCTGGATCTCTTCCCGTTTAACGCCTGCCATATCAAGTGCCTGTTGTATTGCGACATTGGCACTTTCGAGCACATCGGTTGTTGGTAACCATCCGGTGCCGATAATTTTGTTATCCCTCATCACCACGGCCTTTGTTGTACTGGAGCCGGAATCCAGCCCGAGCGTGAGCCCGACCTGGGTCTCCCTCGCAAGCAGTGCTCTCCGCCGTGCGATGGTCGTCAGGGCTTCCATTCGTGTGAGTAAGGTCCCCGAGGTGGTCCGTTCGGTGAATGAATAACTGACGACCGGGAGCTTGGAGTTCTCATGGATGTACCTCCTGAGCTCGTTCCGGACAATAGCTGCTTCTGCACAACGGAAACAGGTAGCGATAAAGACCGCATCTGCCTCGACCCTTCCCTCAACAAGTGCCTTTGCCCGGGCAATCGCCAGCTTGAGGTCCGGGCTGCGGACATCAAGGCCGAACGCGGTGAAATCTCTTTTTATATCTGCGAGACTGATATCGGGGTAAAAAATCTCAGCATCAACCGCTTTTGCGGCCTGGTCAATCTCTTTCTGGACTCCACTATATTCAGGACCACACGAGAGTTGTGCAATGCGTACCGGGGTAGTCATTTTGCCCTCCCTAGTCCTTTGAGGAAATCCCTGATCGCTGCAACAAATTCTGCCCCTTCTGAGTCAGTCTTTGGGTAATTCAGTTCCAGCACAGGAATATCGCGTTTCTTCAGAAGGAATATGATCAGTTCGTTCGTCCGGGCACAACCCATGCAACCGAAGGCGAGATCTGCATCGTGAATAATGATACCTGCTTCAGCGTCCTCGATCATCGGGCCGTAGAGCGACATCCGGCCCCGGACACCCGAGGGGACCTCAACAGCTGCATACTTAAGGCCTTTTTTCGGGTCTTCCGGGCTGATCTGGAGTGGGGGTGATTCAAGGCCTGCGGTCTGGATATGCTCCCGTATTGATTGTGCTGCGCTCAGGGGGGTATGGCCGAACCGGGCAACAAGGTCAGAGAGGATCAGGCTGGTAGCGGGATAAATAAAAACTTTCGCCATTTTTTTCAGGGCTCCTGTGCTTCGACTAATTGTTTTAACTTGTCAATACCGAGTCTCGTTTCCGGTCCGGGAGATGGCGGGTGCGGAATAGATTGTTCATCACGAAGAGGGAGTACGTGGAGTCCGTACGAGACGTGGCGGATAAGGGAAATTTCGAACTCATGTCCGAAATACCCTGGCCTTGCACCACCGAGGTTCGCCCGGCAGCGCCGCGGGTCCCCGGGGGGGAACCCCCTGTCTTTTACAAAGATGTGATCGGGATCAAGCTCCCGTAATGCTCCGATTATCTTTTCCACTTCCTCTGCAGTTCCCGTGATCTGGAGCCCGAAACAGGTCTCCTTGATCATCGCACCTTCCGAGATCTCATATGCCCTGACGGCCAGGTCCTGTGGTGTCATCTCCGGTGACTCAACGAATACGTATTTCGTCACCGTCCCCTGGTAACGCGGAATGTATTCGCTCATCCCTTTACCTCCCTGATAAACACGATATCTTTCTCCCTGATATTTTTCAGCACGTCGGGGTTCCTGACCCTGCCAATGATATTGGTCCCTTCAAACGGCTCAGATGTGGGCCCGAACTCCCGGTGTGCAGATACCCTGATCCCGACAAGTCCTACCCCTTTCCTCGCTTCATTGGTAATGGCAAGGGCCCCTGCAGGGACTTCGCCCTGCGGAGTATTTTCAGGGATAATTTTCACACCTTTTGGTATCGCCGGCTTGAACAGGTAGACATCGTCAAATATAAAAAATGACGGTACCTGCCCGACATCATGGGACCAGAGGCCTGTGAGGACCCGGAATATTTCACAGGAGTCCGGTGCCGCAGCATCATCGAGGACAATGTCGATCACCCTTGATAGCGATTCTGTACCGAGCGACACCGTTCCGGCGGCCAACACCTCGAGTGTTGTCCCTGGTACCTGCCCGACCACCACGCGGTCTCCCTCCTGGCTGTCGACCTGGGTTTTTACTCCACGCGATGCCGCAACCCGCAGGGCTTCACCGAGTGGAAGTCCGATCAGGTCAAACCGTGCTGGCGATGCCCGGGTACAGAAAATATCGTCCGCCTTTGCAAGCCGGGCAATCTCTATCCCGTGGACTACCTGGGCTACGACGGTGTGAGCGGGGTTGCTTGGGACATCTGCGGTATAAATATATATGGCACCCCGCGACCGGCCTTTTGTCCGGACCGTTACGGTCCCCTCCCGTCTTGGTTCTTTCAACTCAAGTGATACATCAACCTGGGTCCGGCGGCCATCAAAAATATGGGTGCTCGCGGCCCTGCCAACATGAAACGTCCCGTCTTCCAGTGCCAGCAGCAGATGTTCAACGCTTCCTGCACAACCTGTATCGATATGGTCCGCTTCATACCCCTGCACGGCGAGATCGACATGGGTTACAATCTGCATCCCATCTTCAAGAAGGAGGTCCGGGTCAGTCGTTGTAAAAGAACGGGTGGTGTCAGCCCATGCGATGACAGGGATTACATCCGTTACCCTGTCCCCGGCGCTCCAATGGTCAAGCACCCCGCGGCCGGACACCACTCTCCCGATTACGCCCCCGTTTTCACCGGCGCCGTGGTCTGCAGAATGCCGCATCCTTGAAAATACCAGGTATGACAGGTTCGGGTCGTAGCCCCCGCACCCGAGGACCAGGTCCCCACGCTCGTATAGGTGGGGCCTCCTGTCCGGGACAATGTCAGAAGGGAACGGTCCGAAGGCGGCACTATACCGGTCTTCCCAGTGTAATTTCAGGCTGTCGATAAAGCCGGGGCTTTTGATGGATATACTACCTGATGCAGGGATCTCAACCCGTACTTCCCCTTTCGTGGTCAGGACCTGGAGATTTTCTGTTGCCTCCTTTTCCTGCGTGCCAGGCCGTATTACTGCCACGCAACAGAGCGGATCCCTGCCGGTGACTACCGATGCGAGCCTGCTACCTTCTGGCACTTCGCGGCTCTCCCCGTCGACCCGGATCGTAACCATTTCCATCCTCCAATTGATCAGGGGGCTGCCGGTTTGCTCATGACTGAACGTTCTTCTTCCGTCAGGATTGCAAGCACATCGGCTGTTTTTCCAATTGAGACAATTTTTCCGCCCCGCATCAGTGCCAACCTGTCACAGACCTCCCTGACAAATTCCATGTCATGGGACACAACAATGAAGGTCTCCTCCATCTCGTCCCGTGCATGCAGGATTGAATGTTTAACATCGAGTTTTGTGATCGGGTCCATTGTCCCCGTGGGTTCGTCCAGGACAACAAGCCGTGGTTCACGGATCAATACCTGGGCGAGTGCCACCCGGTGACGTTCTCCCTCGGAAAGCTGAGACGGGTACCGGTCGAGGATCTCTCTGCCCTTCTCTTCGGAAAAGCCTGACATCCGGAGCGTAATAACCGCTTTTCTTATTGCGAGTTCTTTAGGGAACTCAAGACCTATTGCATCGGTTAAGTTATCAAGCACCGTGCGATGTGGGAACAGGTCATATTCCTGGTGTAACAGCCCGATATAACATTTGGCCCGTCCCCGGTACTCAATACCGGGTTTTGTCATATCGATCCATTCATCCCCGATCTTCATGTTCATCTCACCGGATGTCGGCTCGATGATCCCGGAAATGATTCGCGAAAGCGTGGTCTTTCCTGCGCCACTCTTACCGATGATACCGAATATTTCCTTAGTAAAGACTTCGAATGACACCCCGTTTACTGCCTTGACTACCCCGCGGTCAACGGAGATGTACCGTTTGATGACATCCCTTGCAGAGAGGATCGGTTCCCCGATCTCGACTGCCTCGAACTCCTCCTGGTCATTGTAGTCCTTCATGAACTGTTGTATGACGTCGGCTGGAGTGCCAAGCGCGGTAATCTTTCCATTCTCAAGGAGCATGGCCCTGTCAGCAACATCCTCGATAACCTGCGAGAAGTGGGAGGTGACGACCATTCCCATGTTCTCCTTTCCTGCGGCCTCAAGAAGCATGGCATGGACTATTTTCG
>Ga0194039_1001205_pt1 | contig 14127 bp, 10 predicted proteins | sample JunL228m_MetaG_FD_148679 | JGI IMG/M metagenome (GOLD analysis project Ga0194039, IMG submission 148679) | Anoxic zone freshwater microbial communities from boreal shield lake in IISD Experimental Lakes Area, Ontario, Canada - Jun2016-L227-8m | ecosystem: Environmental > Aquatic > Freshwater >... | reverse complement strand
CAATGCGCGTGCCTTCAATAATGGCGTGGCCGCTGCGGACTCCCGGCTGGCGGGTAATATAGCGGTAGGCGGTGGCGCTTGCACTTGTTCCGTTCATGGAGGTCAATTTAGCTCAGGCCCGTGCCATAAGCCAGACTTCGCTGTCGGCCACCTCAGGGGTTCCCAGGCCGCTCCCGCGCCATCCGACGCCACCGAACACGCGCAGCGTGTTGGACTGCGGTAGGGAATAGTGCATTCTCATTAACTGACTCCTTTACGCGTACTCAGCGCTGCGCGGGTGAGCCTTGGTCGGAGGCTTGTCTGAGTCGGAAGAACTGGTTGGTGCTCCCGATGGGCAGCGTCACCGAGTTGTTGGTCACGCCCGGCACGAAGTTCCACGGGCCGCTGGCAATGTTGCCAACGCACTCCAGCACAAACGCGGTCGCGTTGGCGGGCCAGCTCAGCTCCACCGACGCCCCGGCTCGATGGCAGGAAATCGTCGGCGGGGCAGGCCAGAAGAAGGCAATTACGGTGGTATCCATGTTGACGTTGGTAATCGTCAGCGGGTTGGCGGTGGCCGGGTAGTCTCCGCCCCAGCCGGCGAAGGCGTAGCCCGGGTCGGGCAAGGCCGTTACTGGCGAGCAATCGCCGCCAGCCTGGACCACCTGCGTGACGCTGTTGGTGCCATCGAGGCTGCCGTTACCCTCGGTGACAAACGTGACCAGGTAGTTGCTCTGGTTGGCGGAGAAGTAGGCGGTGACGAGCGCGTCGCCGGTGACGGTGACCGTGGTTTCCTCGGCCGAAGGGTTGGCAATGCTGGCATTGGCGCTTCCCACCCAGCGGACGAAGTAGTTCGTAATGGGGTGTAGGATCGGAGGAGTCGGGATGGCCTGAATGCTGAGGGTCTGGCCGTTGGTGAGGAAGAGGCTCCGATTATTCATCGGAGAGGTGCCTCCCGGGCCGACCGGCACCATGGTCAGCCTGACCGCATTGGTGGCTGGGTTAATGGCTTGGCAGAGCCGGTAGATGTCCAACGCACTGTCCTCCGACAGTGCGGCCCGAGCCTCGCCGATCCAGGAGTTGGTCAGGCCCTGATAGTAATCCGTCAGAAAGGCCGCCCAGTGGGAGTCGGCGGGGAAATCCACGTAGTGCGGCCCGTACTCATTTGTGAAGGAGGGCGCCGCATTCGTAGGAAAGTAGATGTTCAAGCCATAGACCTGGCGCTCGAGGAGCCTGGTTTTGGCGCAATAAATGAGGGCATCGTTAAAAGCCGTCGTGACAGCGGCGGCCTGCTGTCGGACGGCCGCCTGGTCCGTGCCATTGGTCCTCATGGCGTCTGCGAAACGGGCCACCGCGGCGGTCAGGGCGTCTATTTGGTGCAGCCGGGTCGCGGCCAAGGTGCCGGTGTCCATCGGATCGGAATGCAACGCGACAAACGCATCGCAGAACAGCGCTGCCAGTGCTTCGAGGCTGAGGTTGTCGGATTCGAGCTTGGACTGAAGCTGCTGGAACACGGTGTGGTAGGGCCAGTTGGTGGATTCCATAAACTGGGAAGCGATGAGGATTTGCGGGCCGGAGTTGCGGAGTTGGTAAGCGACCTCGATATCACCTTCCAAACACATATCCAGGCCGAGGATGGTCATGGAGGAGTCGGCGTTGGTCAGAGCTTGCTGAAGCTGCCGGGTGGGCATCCACCGGCGACCGTTGACCTCATCCAACAGGAGCCCGTCCCGCCAGCCGTCGCCGTGGTCCGAGAGAATCAGGAAGTAGTTCTCCGCCGGGTAGTTCTCCGTCGCCCAATTGATGAAGTCCGTCAGCGTGTTGGGATCGGCCATGTTGACATTGCCCAGGTGCTGGAGGGCGTTGGACGAGGCGGGCGTGATCCCGTGTTGCATCACGAATCGATTGACGCCCCACCAGGGATAGTTGGTGATCGCATAGTCCGGAGATCGGGCGTATTGGCAAATATAATTGATATTGGTTGATGGGGTCATCATTCCGAGGTGCAGAAAGCTGTTAATCGCTCCCGCCTCCTGCATGAAAGCGGCGGCATCGAAGTAGAAGAGCATGGTCCATTTCCGGGGTGGGGGAGCCTGTAGGATGACGCTGAACGGCGAACTGGTGGCGGTGGCGGAAGGCGCGGCGTCGCTGGTGAGTTGCACCTCGTAATTGCTTCCGGCGGAGAGTCCCGCGGGAAGCGCGAAAGGTGGCTGTGCCTTGAGAACTACTCTCGGCATTTTGCAGACCGATCTCCACCCTGCATGTGCTGCCGGTCGGACAGGCCCAGGGAATCAGCCATTGGTATAGTCCGGCTTCCACGGGCACGAACGCGGCAACGGGTTGGTCGCCAGCGCCGTCCACTTTGATTCCGATTTTCAACTGGGTGCCTGGCGCCAGGCCCTGCGAGGTCCAGGCGATGGCGCATTGCCGGCCGACCGGTACCTGCGCACCGGCTACCGGGTTGGTGATGGTGATTTGCTGGGCCTGGAGGGATATGGCCAGAGCAACCAGCACGAGAAACGAGAGGCATCGAGTCATAAGATTAGAGTTGAGAGCATTCAACGCCGAACACCGAACACCCAGTGGCTCCAATTCGTGCATTCATTGGTTGCACGATATTGGATGTTATTTTTCACAAGAGTCACTGGGCCTTGACCCGCCAGTAGCGGTTGGTTGCCGCCGGGGCGGGCAACACTACTTCTTCCACGGGCTGGGTCATGGGCACCGTCGCGCGCAGCCACCAGTTGGTGTTCAAGGCATTGGCCTCCTGCACCAGGTAGGTCCGCCCGATCTCCCCGGCGATCTTCAGGAACCCTTGCGTGCCGTTGAGCTTAAGGGACAAGCTAGGGGCGTCCGGCGCCGCGTTGGTGTACTGGCTGCAGCCGCCATTGGCCATCTCATCGTAAACAAAGGCATGGAGCCCGCCCAGGTCCATCGATGGATCGGTGGACGTGGGCGCGTAGTTAAGGTTGAAATACAGCCCATAGTGGCTGTCAATGTAGCGGTTCAAGCTGGCGCTGACGTTGCTGGCGGTGAGGGACCATGTGCAGGTCACCGGGTTAATGTCCAACCGAAGGCCGGGGACGACCGCTGGGCCGCTTAGATAGTGAAAGCCGTTGGTATCCCGGGTCCAGGCGCCTTTGGCCGGGTCGCAGGAGAAACTCTGATCGTTGAGCTTCAGGTACGCGGTATGGACGTTTGTGGGCGCGATGTCGCGAGGGAACGAGACTCCGCAAATCTGGATGGAGTTCGCGTTGGGGCTGGGGCTTTGGAGGTTAACCGCCAGGGACGCCACCCCTTTGCGCACCTTGTCCGTGAAGACCGCTTCAATCAGGCTGAACCGGAACATGGGGACGGGCGTCATCATGCTGTCATAAGAAGCGTCATATCGGGTGTTCATGGCCATGTGGAACACGGCGTTGGGCCGCAGGCCGCCCGCCGTGCCCCAGCTATTGAGGATGATCCAGTAATGCTTGTCCGGGTCGGAGTCCATGTCGTTGTAACCGACGCAGGCCATCAAGTGACTGCCCTTCGAGTCGTCAGAAGGGTGCCCGGCCGCGAAAGCCAGGTCGATGATGGCGTCCTCGGTCAGATTGCTCTTGCCCCAGTAGCCCATGAAGCTGGCCCAGTCGCCGAGATTGGCCATCTGGAGCTCGAAGACAAGGGCCTTGCCGGCGTCGAGCGCGCTTTTCATGGTGGCAATGGCCAGTTGCTGGTCATTGGTGAAGGTGGCGAGCTGGACGAGCGTGACCTGGCTGATCGGGATGTTCGGCTGGGTCGGGATCCAAGCCGATGGGGTCTTGTTGCAGCCCATGCTATCGGTCCACGGCGCATTGGTCCATGGCAGGGCGAAACCGACGGCTTCGTAGAAAGCCTGGAATGTTCCCGGACTGCCGCCATCCTGGAGCGAGGTGTTCACCATCTCCAGGTTGCTGGCGGCGAACTGGACCGAAAGCCCGTTGGTCAGGGCCTGGGCGCCGCCGCTCTGCACGTCGTAGTTAATGGACATTACCGCCGTGCAGCCCCAGAGCCAACAGGTGCCCGTATCCCCCTGGTTGCGCGTGCTTGGGTCGTCGTGGAGATGACTCAGCAGGTTGACTGACCCGGGAGCGTTCGGGTAACCCGGGGGAAGCTGGTAAACCGGCATGGCGACCAGGTCGGCCTGCCATTGCGCCGCCAGCGTAGCATTGTAGGGCATGATCCGGTATTCCAGGGCGGCGGTTGCCAGGAATGGGGCGAACAGGGCGAGGCAAACCAGCGGGCGAGAGAGCGAACGGATTTTGAGGTTCATAATGTTATCGTTATTGATGGTTTTGGGGATGTTCAGTTGTTTTGATCGGAGCCTTGCCGGAGTCGGAAGAACTGGTTGGTGCTGCTGATCGGCAGCGTCACCGAGTTGGTGCTCACACCCGCAACGGGGGTCCAGGGGCCGGCGGAGAGGTTGGCTGCGGATTCAAGCGCGTAGCCCGGCGGGTTGGCGGGCCATGAGAGAGTCACGCTCGCCCCCTGCCGCTCGATGGCCAGGGTGGGGCGCACCGGCCAGAAGAAGCCGATGACCGTCATGTCCGACTGGACGTTGGTGAGGGTGAACGGGTTGGCGCTGGCGGGATAATCGCCGCCCCAACTCGAGAAGGCATAGCCCGGGTCGGCCACCGCGTTGACGGTTGGGCAGGCTCCACCGGCCGGCACTTGCACCGTCAGTTCGTTGGTGCCATTGAGGCTGCCGTTGCCTTGCGCGAGGAAAGTGACCTGGTAACTTTCCTTGTCCTCGCTGAAGAAGGCCATCACCAGGGCGTCTCCATTGACGGTGAGAGTATTGGTTGCGGCTAGAGGATCCCCAATCTGGGCATCACCGCTAACCCACCAGCGAACGAAATGGTTCCTGGTCGGGGGCCCGTTCGTGCTCACACTGCCTTCGGCTCTGATCATCAGGGACTGTCCTTTCCCGACAATGATGCTCGAATCAGTCACGGGCGAACTGCTCCCTTCGCCAACTCTGGCGAAGGTCACCCAGGCATTAGTGGTATTCGGATTGATCGCCTCCAGGAAGCGGAGCAGGTCGGTGCTGGTGTCGCCGCCTGGGGGAGCCTCTACCAGGCGGCGGGCATCCCCGATCCAGGTGTTCGTCAAGTTCTGAAGGTAGTCTGTCAGGAAGGCCAGCCAGTGGGCGTCGGCCGCGAAGTCCTGAACTAAAAAGCCGGAGGAAATTCCGGGGGTCATGGGAAAGCAGATGTTCAGCCCATTGACATTGTAATTGGCGCCCGGAGTGCGGGCACAATAAAGGACCACGTTATGAAAAGCGGCCGCCACGTTGCCGGCCTCAGCCCGGATAGCCAGCTTGTCGGTGGGGTCCCGCATCATGGCATCGGCGAACGGGGCCACCGCGTCCGTCAGCGCTTCGACATTGTCCAGCAACACCACCGCGAGCGTTCCGGCTTGTTCCGGCGGATACTTGGCCACGCTGGCGTTGCACATCAGGATGGCCAGCGCGCGGTTGTCGAGGTTGCCCTGGCGGTTTTCGAGCTGTTGAAAGACCGCCCGGTAGGCCCAGTCCCGGTCTTCCATATACTGGGAAGCAATGAGAATCTCGGGCCCGGTGTTGCGCAGTTGGTAGGCGATCTCCACATAGCCCTCTTCGCACATGTCCAGCCCGAGAATCGTCATCGGGGCGTCGGCCGCGGTCAGGGCCTGCTGGAACTGGCGTGTGGTCATGAGTCGGTGGGTGGGCGTCCAGTCCTCCAGCAACCCCTTCAAATCATCCCCATGATCGCCGCAGATGAGGAAATACCGCTCGGCGGGATAGTTCTCCACCGCCCAATTGATAAAGTCGGTCAACGTTTCGGGCGAGGCCATGTCCAGTTCGCCCAGGTTCTGGAGCGCGCATTCGGGGGTGGGGGTCGTGCCGTTGGTCACAAAAAACCGCCTGGTGTCGTACCAGTTGCCGAAATTGGTGACATAGCCGGGGGTCCGATCGAGTTGGACCACGTAGTTGATGTTGGTCGAGTTGCCCAGCTTCCCCAAGTCGTCCAAATCTTCCAATACCCCCCGTTCCAGGTTGTTGTCCCCATCCATATAGATCAGCACCGTCCACGGCTTGGTGGCTGGAGCCTGCGCCGTCACGCCGAAGGCGCGGCTGGTGACGGTGGCGCTCGGAGCGGAATCGCTCGTGAGCTGGAGGGTGTAATTGCTGCCGGCTGGCAGCCCCGCCGGGATGGCGTAATGGAAGCGATTACTCGCGACGGGAATGCCGCTGATGGAGTTCACCACCGCGCCGCCTTGCAGCAGGTCGAGTGTGAGGGTGCCGGTGAGATTGTGCGGTTCCCACGAGACCGAGCGGGTGGCGCCCCGCGGCCATTGCTCGCCGCCGACGGGTGCCCGGACGATCAAGACTGGGTTGGTGTTGGGGACGATGGCGAACACAGAACCTCTCCATGTCTCCCCCCCTTCTCCCTCGGCTGTGATTGAAACCTGACACGGGTTCGTGGGGGCCAATTCCCAGGGGATGTTCCATTGGTATTGGCCGGCCTCGACCGGCACCAAGTCGGCGACGCTTACCCCATTGCCATCCACGGTGACCGAGATCGTGAGCGTTCGTCCGGCCAGGCCGGAGTTGGTCCAGCCAATGGTGCATCGCGTGCCGACGGGCACCTGCGCCCCTGCAGCGGGGTTGGTAATAACGAGTTGCTGGGCCGGGAGCGCCCCGCACAGAGCCACCAGCAAGAAAAATGAGAGGCATCGAGTCATAAGTCTAAAGTCTAAAGAATGATTGTTGAATGGTGGATGCTTGACGTTCGATATTCGATATTGTTGTTCACGTGGTCACTGGACGTTGACCCGCCAGAATCGGTTGGTTCCCGGCGGAGCGGGCAGCATGATCTCTTCGACCGGCTGAGTCATGGGCACCAGTGCGCGGAAGTACCAGGCGCTGCCTAACGCGTCGGTTTCCTGCACCTGGCAGGTGTGTCCGGTTTCTCCGGCAATGCGGAGGACTCCCTGGCTGCCGGTGAGCCGGAAGGAAAGCGCGGGCGCGTCCGGCGGCGGGCTGGAATACTCGCCACCATCCGCCGTGATCAGCTCGTCAAACGCCAGCGCGCGCATATTGCCGAGCTGCAGTTGGTCTTCGCTCTCACCTGAGGGCTTGCAGGAGGCGGTGAAAGAAATCCCGCGATGGGTGTCAATGGTGCGGCTGTCTTCGGCGCTGACGTTGGTGGCCGCGAACGACCATGTGCAACTGACCGTATCAATGTCCATCTGGAGGCACGGCACGACCCCGTTGCGGCTTTGGTAATGAAATCCATTGGTGGTTCGCGTCCAGTCACCGTCGGCGGGGGTGCAGGAGAAACCTTGCGAGCTTAATTCCAGGAACGCGGAATAAACATTTGTGAGGTCGGCGATCCGGGGAAAGGAAACCCTCGTGATCTGGAACGAGCCGGCGTTGGGGTCGCGGGTTTGCAGATTCAGCGCGAGGCCCCCGATGCCCTTGCGCACTTTGGAAGTAAACTCCGTATCCAGTAAACCCCACTGGAACAACGGCGCAGGATCGCCCATGGACGGTATGACAACGGCGCTGTACTTGGTGTGCATCGCCATGCGGAACACGCCGTTGGGCCGCCGCTTTTCTCCGTTTTGTTCTGCGACGCCCCAGCTATTGAGCATGAGCCAGTAGTGTTTGGCCGAATCGGGATCCATGTCATTGTAACCCACGCACGCCATCAGGTGGCTGCCGCCCGAGGTATCCAGATAGTGCCCGTCCCCGTAGTCCAGGTTGATAACCGTCTCCTCGGTCGCGTTGGTCTTGCCCCAGAAGGTGCAGAAGACCTCCCAATCCTCGTCGTTGGCCAGAGTCAGATTGAAGTAGAGCGGATGGTTGGCATCCAGCGCGCTCTTGATGTTGGCGATGGCCTGTGTCTCCGACAGGCCAAACGTGGCGACATCCGACACGTTGACCGTGTTCAATGGCTGATTTGGCTGGGTATGAATCCAGGCGGCGAAAGTCCTGTTCATGCCGTTGCCGTCAGTCCACTCGGCGTTGGTGTTGCTCCAGGGAATAGTGTAGCCCATGGCCCGGTAGAATCGCGCGAATCCATTCGCCGTGCCTCCCCCAAAGAGCGGTGGGTCCACCATGATCAGGTGGCTGGCCAGGAACTGCACCGAAAAACCGTTCGTCAGCACCGGCGCGCCGGGATGCTTGATCGCATAATCGATCGACATCACGGCCTGGCACCCCCAGATCCAACAGGTGCCGGAGTGCCCCTGGTCCCTGAGCTCCGCACTGTAAGTCAGATAGCTCAGGAGATTGACCGAACCGGACAGCCCCGGGTAGCCGCCCGGCGCCTGGTAAACCGGCAGGCTGGCCCGCTCCGCCTGCCATTGCTGCAGTCGGGCGTTGTCCAATGGCATGATCCCATAGTCCAGGGCCGCGGTCGCCAGGACCGGCAGGAATATGGTTAGGCATCCCAGCGGGCGAAAGAGCGAACAGAGTTTGAGGTTCATTTTGAGGTTCAGTTTGATGGCATCGCGTTACTGTTTTCCAACACTAGTCTTATATTAGAATGGTTTTTCTTGAAAGCCAGCAGATTTCAGTAAACGCACGGATTTTTGCAGTGAACGCAGGGTAATCAAAGGCAACATAGGCGCGAGCGCACAAACCCAAATCATTTGTTGCGCGAGAGGACATTAAGGTTATGTTTCAAGTATGGATTGGCAGCAGATGGTCTCTTTGTTGATCGTAGCTTCCGCAGCAGGTTTGCTGGGGTGGGGCAGGTTTCGCCGCCGCAAATTCAGTTTTGAGCAGGCGACGCATTGCGGCTGCGCGACCGTGAGTCAATCGTCTCGGCAAAGTTCGATCGTGTTTCGCGCGCGCAAAGGGCAGCGTCCCGAGGTGCAGGTAAGAATGAGATAAGAGCGAAGGCTGAGATAGACTTTTCCCTAACATGGCCATGTGCAAAGTCAGTTCCACCGTCCATTTTGTGACGCGCTCCGCCTTGAGCGGGTATGAAGTGGCTGGGCGGGCGCATTGGGTGCCCAATACCGACGTTTACGCGACCGACAATGGGCTGGTGGTGAAGGTGGAGTTGGCGGGAATGCGGAGCGAGCATTTGGAAATCACCGTCGAGGGGAGCCGGCTGCGGATCAGCGGCAACCGGCCCGATGGCTGCCGGTCGGCCAAGGCCAGTTTTCTGGTAATGGAAATCAACTACGGCCCGTTCGAGAGTCTGCTGGAGCTGCCCGAGGGGTATGATCTGAGCCAGGCCAGAGCCTCCTATCTGAACGGTTTTCTGCGGATCGATGTGCCGGTGGCACAAAGACAGTCGAAAAACACCAAGGTGCCTGTTGCCGAGAGGATTTAATCTCTTGGCTGAATTTTTTCGGGGCGGCAGCATCTAAATTGCAGAATGGCGCGATCATGACCACGCCCGACACGGAATTTATCAGCATCCTGGGAGCCGCCGGCAGTCCGGATGCGCCCGCCCGGGTTTCGTCCAGCTCCTTGCCGGCGGCATTGCCGATTCTAGGTCTGTCCGACATCGTGATTTTTCCTGGGATGGTGGCGCCGCTGCTGGTGGAAACGGCACAGAGCACCAAGCTCATCGACGACGTGGTGGGCGGAGATCGGCTCTTGGGGGTGGTGCTGCAGCGCAATGCCGCAGCCGAGAATCCGCAGCCACACGAGATGTACGAGGTGGGCTGTGCGGCCCGGGTGCTCAAGATGCTAAAATTCCCGGACAACACCGTGCGCGTGCTGATCGAGGGCCTGTGGCGTGTCAACATCAAGGAGTATCCCACTGCCGCCCCTTATCTGTCCGCGAAGTTTGAGCTGGTTCAGGATCTGAAAGAAGACTCGGTGGAATTGGCGGCCATGATGCGCAATGCGCAAGGGCAGTTCCAGGAAATCATCAAGCTGTCGCCGGCCTTGTCCGAGCAAATCAAGATCGCCGCCATTAATACGGAAGACCCCGGGCATTTTGCCGATCTGGTTGCGGTGAATCTGAACCTGAGCCTGGAGGAGCGCCAAAAGCTGCTGGAAACCAACTCGGTGAAGGAGCGCTTGACCCGGCTGCTGCCGATGCTCAATCGCGAGCACGAAGTCCTGACGCTCAGCTCGAAGATTCAAAGCGAGGTCGCAACGTCGATCTCGAAAACACAGCGCGACTTTTTCCTGCGCGAGCAGATGCGGGCGATTCAGCGGGAATTAGGGGAGTCCGACCCGAACGCGACCGAGATACGGTTGCTACGCGAGAAGATCGAGCAAACCGAGCTGCCGGCCGAGGCGAAACAAGTGGCGACCCAGGAAGTGGATCGACTTCAGCAGATGCCACCGGCCGCCGCCGAATACGGAGTCAGCCGCCATTATTTGGATTGGATTCTGGGCCTGCCGTGGAGCAAGCAAACGGAGGACAAGATCGATTTGGTCGAAGCCGAACGCATACTGAACGAGCAGCATTTCGGACTGACGAAGGTCAAAGACCGCCTCCTCGAGTTTCTGGCGGTCATCAAACGGCGCAAGCAAATCAAAGGGCCGATTCTGTGCCTGGTGGGGCCGCCAGGAGTAGGCAAAACCTCGCTGGGCCGGAGCGTGGCGGATGCGCTCGGGCGGAAGTTCGCCCGCATCGCCCTGGGCGGCATGCGGGACGAAGCCGAGATTCGCGGGCATCGCCGCACTTACGTCGGCGCGCTTCCCGGGCGCATCATCCAGACCTTGCGCCGGGTGGAAAGCCGCAACCCGGTCATCATGCTGGATGAGTTGGACAAGGTCGGCGCGGATTTTCGCGGCGACCCGGCGGCGGCGCTGTTGGAAGTGCTTGACCCGGCGCAGAACAACACCTTCACCGATCATTATCTGGATTTGCCATTCGACCTGTCGCGGGTTTTGTTCATTACCACGGCCAACTGGCTGGAGCCGGTGCATCCGGCGCTTCGGGACCGACTGGAGGTCATCGAGTTGCTGAGCTACACCGAGTCCGAAAAGCTGCAAATCGCCAAACGTTTCCTCGTGCCGCGCCAGTTGGAAGAACATGGCCTGTCCCGACAGGAAGTGAAGATTCCGGAAGCGACCTTGCGGCGGGTCATCCACGATTATACCCGCGAGGCAGGAGTGCGGCAGTTGGAGCGGGAGATCGCGGCCTTGACGCGCAAAGCGACCCGCCGGATTGTCAGCGACGGACAGGTTCCAAAACCGCTGGTGCTGAGCCCTGAATCGTTGCGGGATTATCTCGGCGCGGCCCGATTCGTCAGCGAAACGGCGGAGACAATTAAAGAATACGGGATTGCCACGGGTCTGGCATGGACGCCCGTCGGTGGGGAGATTCTGTTCATCGAGGCGACGCGGATGCCGGGGAAGGGAAACTTGCTGCTGACCGGTTCGCTGGGCGAAGTGATGAAGGAGAGCGCGCAGACGGCGGTGAGCTTCCTGCGAAGCCAGGCCAAGCTGCTCGGCCTTGATCTGACCGATTACAACAAGTATGACCTGCACATCCATGTGCCAGCCGGCGCGACGCCCAAGGACGGGCCCAGCGCCGGGGTGACTTTGTTGACCGCCCTCGCCTCGTTGCTGTCCCGACGGCGCGTGCGTTCGGAAGTGGCGATGACCGGCGAAATCAGCCTGCGCGGACGCGTGATGCGCGTCGGGGGTATCAAAGAGAAAGTCCTCGCTGCAGCGCGGTTCGGTATCAAGGAGCTTATCCTGCCGGAACAAAACCGCGCGGACTGGAGCGAAGTGCCCGACGAGGTGCGCCGCAAGTTGAAGGTGCATTTTATCCGGCACATTTCCGAGCTTCTTCCGCTGGCGTTGCGGGCCAGGTAAATGACGAATGCCGAATCCCGCAGGAAGCTCGAAAGTCAAAACCTCCAGCCCATGAAATCCCTTTTCGGATTTGGTCCTTCGTCATTGGTCATTCGTTATTCAAGGCTCTCCTGGCTTCTGGTGCTGCTGGGCTCGCTGGCGGCTGCCTTCGCTCAGCGCCAGGCCGACCAGCGACCGCCGCCGCTGGACCCGGTGCAGGCCAGGAGCGAGGCCCGCTCGCTGGTGGCCGATCTGCTGGCCCAAAAACCGCCGCAAAACTCCACCAACACCGGCCAGGTAAGAATCCGCGACCGCGACGGCAAGGAAATCGAGGTTCCAGCGCGGTTTGAAATCACCTGCACCGCCACCAACTGGTCGAGCGTTTACGAATCGCTGAAAACCGCCGACAGTCCCGGCGGAGCGAAGTTGACCGTCATTCATTCGGACAACCAGCCGAACCAGTATCAGCTCATCGAATCGGGTCCTCCCGGGAACACCAATCCACGTTCAAGAAAGCTAACGCCCGATCAAACGATGCTGCCTTTTGCCGGTTCGGATTTCTGGGCCGCGGATCTAGGCCTGGAGTTTCTCCACTGGCCGGACCAACGGCTGCTGAGGAAAGAAATGCGCCACAGCAAGTCCTGCTATGTCCTGGAAAGCGTCAATCCTCAGACGCCTCCGGGTGGCTACACACGCGTTGTGTCATGGATCATCATCGAAAGCCCGCACGGGATTGTCCATGCCGATGCCTATGACGCGCGCAATGAGCTGCTTAAGATCTTCGATCCGGTGAACCTTGAAAAGGTCCACGGCGACTATCAATTGGAGGAAGTGGAGATGCGGAACCGGAAGACCGGCTCGCACACATGGATCAAGTTCGACCTGGCTCACGAGTAGAGCCCGCTCCCGGCCATGTCGGCGAGGTTGGCCATGGCTTGCCAGGCGGTGTAAAGGGTGGCGCTGTCGGCAAACACGCGCTTTTGAACTGATGGGAATTTGCTTTTTGCGCGCCCGCGCGTTCACCCGCAGGCTGAACACTCATTTCATTGCAATCCCTTCTTTATTCTACAAACGGCACTTGGGATCAACCGCAAAGAACGGACGGAGCTTGGCGATGTGTGTTGGAGCCGAGGGCTATAGACACGCCGCTCCTATCGGCGCTATTCCTGCCCCTGACCTCCAAGACGTGATAGCTGTGTCCTTCACCTCCCCGTCTTCCAAGTTCATGGAGAACTGCGCAACCGAGGCGCTCCGCGCAGGGGGAAAGCGCCGTCGCCGCTGCGCTCTGCCGGCGCACTCCATAAGGTCGAGTCTTTAGCCGATCGGGAGCGAAAGACAATTGGGGGCGGGGCGCGCACGATCCTCGATGTTCGATGGCGTGATGCGTGATGCGTGATTCGTGATTCGTGATGCGTGATTCGTGATTCGTGATTCGTGATTCCAGTGGCTGCCATTCGCGCCTTCATTGGATGTTCAATGTTCGATGTTCAGTGTTCGGTTTTCGGTTTTCGGTTTTCGCCGTTCGCCGTTCGCCGTTCGCCGCTCGCCGCTCGCCGCTCGCCGTTCGCTGTTCAACCACCGCCCGGGTCCGAACCAGAGTGCGCCGACTCCCGTCGGCAGCTACCCTGGTTTCGGACCCGGGGGCGGCTTACGGCTTGGCCGAGCGGTAGAACCGCTGCGGGTCGAGGCGGGTGGAATCCTCGAACGACCATAGGCCGTCGGCTCCCGCCATGTTGGTCGAGACGTTCACCCAGAGCGGCGCGACCAGGCTTTCGCTGACCTGCACCACATACTCGACATAGGGCGTCCCCGAGAAGGAGACCGTCACCGTCCCGTTGCCATTGTTCTTAATCCCAGCGCTGATCGGCGGCTGCGGCGTCGCATGCACCAACTGATCGAGGCTGGCGTCGCTGCTGACGTAGTTGCCGTCCGTCACATTGGTCGCCGACACCTGGTTGTAACCGAGATGGAACAGCGCCAGCGTAACCTTGGCCACTCCGCCACTGAGCGGCACCGGGCTGCCACAGGCGACTCCGTTGGTGTAGAACTGGACGCCGCCACTGGGGATCGTCTTCGCCGGGGCCACCGGGATCACCGTGGCCGTGAAGGTCACGTTGGACCCTTGCACGGACGGATTCGCAGAAGAAACCAGCGCCGTAGCCGAGTTGGCCGGCTGCACCGTCAGCGTCCCGTCATGGTAGTTGATGCTGTAGTTGCCCACGGCAATCCCCACGGCCACACTGGCAATGATGTGTTATACCGTGCGCGCTCACAGATTGAGCTTTGGCACGACTGGCGGTAAGGCCGTTGGTGGATTAGCTTGGGGTAAACCACAGGAGGCAGACCGTGATCCAGATGACCTTCAG
>Ga0194039_1001201_pt1 | contig 14175 bp, 18 predicted proteins | sample JunL228m_MetaG_FD_148679 | JGI IMG/M metagenome (GOLD analysis project Ga0194039, IMG submission 148679) | Anoxic zone freshwater microbial communities from boreal shield lake in IISD Experimental Lakes Area, Ontario, Canada - Jun2016-L227-8m | ecosystem: Environmental > Aquatic > Freshwater >... | reverse complement strand
GGGGTATAGTAATGCTTATAATATATATGAAGCACATATAAAACAAAAAGATTTAGAACAAATAATAAAATTTAAAAAAATAATATATGAAAAAATCAAGGAGGATATTATAATAAATAAATTAGAATGTATTACTGAAAATGTGTTTGATTAAGAATATTTCTGACTAAATTTATCACACTTACCGCATATTACAGTAGAATATCCAATAAAATCATTACATTTCACGCACGATGTTTCCATATGTTTTTTACACCTTTGGAGATTTAAAACGCCGATTTTAATAAAAATTATAAATTTATTCTTTATATTTTTTTAACTTTTTACTTGATTTCCTTGATGATTTTTTTACATATACATCATCTCTTTTATATGAACCTGTTAATAAATTCTTATAAGTTTCTTTCGGTATTTCTTTTATTACTTTTCTTATATTTAACTTTAATTCATTATAAGTTAATCCTTCTAATTTTTATAATTTAAATTTTAATATATATTATAATATATATTATAATATGATTTTAAAAGCTTATGTTGTTAAAACAAAGAATTTTGAGATAGTTGAAGAAAAAAGTTTAAATGCAACAAAAAATACTATGTTTCTGTTAGCATCATGTAGTAAATTAATAACTGGTATTTTAGTGGCTAAATTAGTAGAACTTAGTGAGTTAGATTATAATATGGATATTAATAAATACCTTACTAATTGGAAATGTCCGAAGAGAGGTATAACATTACGAAAATTATTAACACATACGTCGGGGGCTACGGGTCATGGGTTTCCGGGATATTCCACTAATAAAAAACTATCAACATTACCCACTAATATAGATATACTCGATGGATATGGAAACACTGATATGGTAGAATTTAAATATAATAAATGGTCATATTCAGGTGGAGGATTCCAAATTATACAACAGGTATTAGAAGATCATTTTGGTAAACCCTTCTGGTTTCTATTAGATAAATATATATGTAAACCACTCAAGCTCAAGAATACCACTGGAAAAATGTTTAGTAATACTAAACTGGTATCAATGGGATATGTAGCAAAGAATTTACATAATTATCCCGAAACTACTTCTGCGGGAATTTGGTCAACTGCTGAAGATTTACTTATCATAGCCAAAGATCTATCAAACGCATTTAACGATGATAATGGTAAATTATTATCAAAAAAATCCATTAAATCGATGACAACTATTCAAAAAAATACTGAACAGCGTGGTTTAGATAAACATCATGGATGGGGCTTAGGAATGTTTATATGGAATAGTAGTGGTGGAAAAGTATTGGCTCATGAAGGCTGGGATTATAAAATTCGAATGCGATTTAGTTGTAATCTAAAATCTGGAGATTTTAATATTTACTTGTTTCATGTTGCAAGTGAAAAAACGCACGGAGATGTTGATAAATTATATAAACTTCTGAAAGACTCATAAAAAATATGTGGTTCAAATAATACATTTTTAGAAAATACTCGATCAGATTAGAGGAGGACTTATCATAATAATTGTGTACTTGTATTTGATGCAGCATAAAGTATCTTTTATAAAATCATGTGTCAATTATTTATCTAATTTATTCCAATTTTTTCATAAAAAATCGGCGTTTTAAATCTCCAAAGGTGTAATATCCGGAGTAATCAAGAATTTGCCAACCATGTTGACTAGTTTATAATACTTAATACCACTTTCATAATTCTATCTTCTATATAATTTATATACATTACTCTGCCCCTACTAAATATTGGACCTATCTTATTCATAACTTTAATTTATAAATATTTATTCAATTATATATTATATTATTTTTTAATATATCATATTAAAAAGAAAAGAATATAATATATTTAATGGATCAATTTGGAAATGTGTCCGATAATACATCTATCACATACGATGCTGATTTAGATACTACTGAAAATTTTAATAAATTTAATCTATCAACAGTAATAGGTGTTATAAGAGGGCAATTAGTTCAATTAGGTATAGCATATAAGGCAGACAATTCTAAATTAGATTTATTATCAAATATAATACCAGAATCTATTCCAGATGGTGTTTTTGAAGTAGAAAATTTAAGACTAAGATGGTCTGAAGTTGATTCTACTTATGATATAAACGACCAAATTAAAAAAATACCTGAACCATTAATAGTTAAGGCAAGAGAAGGATTTGGTATTTTATGCTATAATTTAAAAACTAATTATAATTTAATCTATAAAAGTTGTGAAAAATTGATTAAATCAATTGTAGATTCTGATTATAGCAAATATGAAGATTTTGTAAGCAATCGTAAAACAGGAGCATTTACTTTACATCCTAATTTTGGTATTAAAATTGGAGTAATTATGGAATTGATTTAGAATTAAGTTATTATAGAATTCTGCCATCCACATAATACATTTCATATGCTACTTCAAGATTACGTCCGCGTATATATGTAAAATCGCCTGACGTGGCAGAATGCGTCCATTCTAAAACATCACCATCTACATACAAATTATCTAATATAATATTGCTAAATTCATAATTGCCAATTCTTCCACTACCACTAATAGGATTTATAGAAAATATTTTTAATGCCACTATTGTTATATTGTTAGGTAATACAGTATTTAGTGCAGAAAGAGTAAGTTTATATCCTATAGAAGCAGTAAATCCACTTGATGTACTAATAAATTTTAAAGGCATATTAAAATTATTTATTTTTTCATCATATAATTTATTATCTATTTCATCTTTAGTTCCTCCCATTTCTAAAATATTATTACTTAATTCTTGATTAATATTATCTTTATTTAATAAATCGTCATCTAATTCTTTTTTAGTAGCAGTTCCATCAGATAGTTCATTATCTAATGAATTTAATAACTCTAATGCGTTTTCTATGTTTAGTTTTAATTCATCGGCATAATTTTGTTTTACTGAAATAATAACATTAATTTTAGACAATTTAAGTTCTAATTCTTCAATTTTAGATTTTAATGAGGTTAATTGTATATTCTTTTCTTCTATTAATGCCTGTAATTCACTATAGGTTTTACCGCTATAAGATGAAACAAAACTACCATTAATTTTCAAGTCTATTTCGGCATTTAATGAATCTAATCTTTTTTCAAGGCTTATAATTTCCCTATCTAAAGCATATAATTGATATACAGGCTTAAAGTGTATATATAGTATTACTATTAGTAATATGATGATTATAGCGTAAAACATTATATTAAATAATATATATAACAATATAAAATAAAATTGAATCCGTAATTAATTAAATATATCAGTCAGTAATAATAGAAATGGCTTTTAACCCTGCTCTTATTGTTGCCGAAGCAAATGGGGAGATTTCTACTAAAGATCTTATTAGCCGGGTTAATGACTTAATTACACAAGTGGACTATTTAACAGGAAAAGTTAAAGATATTCAAGGGGGTATTTTAACTACTCATATTGCTACAAAGGAATCTGAAGTTAAACCGGTTAAGGTAGTAGTTATTAATGAACCAGAAACAAAAGAAGATGCTCCTAAAAAGGCAAAAGCTAAGACAGTTAAGGATACTAGATTTAAACAAGATAAGAAACCTAAAAATACGGCAGAATTTCTTATGCTACAAGTACTCAATGGAGATAAAACTATTATTGATAAATTTACAGTAGATGTTAGTAATGATGATTGGCAGAACACCCTTAAGGCTAAGTATAATGCCCTTAAGAAACCTGCTCAAAAAGAATATATTGAAAGATTTAATTTAGCACACCCCAAGGCAACTGGTAAATCCAAGGATACTGCCGGAGAAATAATTAAAAAAGTAGTTGAAATTATCGAATCTTCCGAAGATGAGGAATAATTAATTAATTATTTATTTTAATTTTTTTATCTATTCATATATACATAATAAAAAATGGCAGGCACTGCAAAACATTCTAAAAAATCTGCTCATGGGGGCAAAGCTCGCCGAAGCAAAGTTGCATCTAAGAAATCTAGTTCACGATCTCGTTCGCGTTCCAAGTCTGCCAAGCGAGGCGGTGCTAAAAAAAAGTCGGCAAAGAAATGCTAAAGATAAAGCTATTAACAAATACTATAAAAAATAGATTTAATTCTCTTAATACATTAAATGCAAAAACTAATTAAAGCAAACCAATATTTTTTTAAATAAAATTGAATTAAGTAATTATAAATATAATATAACTATAAAGATGGATTTACTTGATATATTTAATTCGGTTATTAAGCCGGAAGTAATAAATAAAGAAAACATGCCTAAGGCAGAGTCAAATGTTAAAATTACATCAATACCTGATTCTAAGGCATCGTCTGATTCTAAGGCATCGTCTGATTCTAAGGCATCGTCTGATTCTAAGGCATCGTCTGATTCTAAGGCATCGTCTGATTCTAAGGCATCGTCTGATTCTAAGGCATCGTCTGATTCTAAGACATCGTCTGATTCTAAAATCAATCCCAGAAAATATAATGTTGCTAAAGCACAAGTATCTGGAGATATTATGGATATTTTTAATAATGTATTTAAAGAACCCACTAAGCCTAAAGTTCCTACATATGCCGATATTTTGTCTGCCAACTTACCTAAATCTGAGACTAAGTTAATTATAAGTAATTCAGAACCAACTAAATCAAGTACTAATAATCTACTTAATGAATTGCGAAATTATTCAGAAAAACTTAATTCTGATGAAAAAGTTATTGGATCTTGGGCAGATATGAGCGAAACTGATGAAGAGGCATTAATTTAAATATTACAAAATTAATTTAAATATTATAAAAATAATTTAAATATTACAAAAATAATTATTTTTTAATTAAAAAATAATATAATGAATATACATACTATGAGTTTAGTTATTAAAAATCCTGATTATAATGATTTATTTAGTAGATGTGAAAAAAATGAGATAGAAATTATTGCTAAAATAGAAGAGCGCAAAAATACAGTAATATCTGAGAGCAAAGTTATAAAATCTAATACAATATTATTAAATAATAATTTAAAAAGAATTATAAAAGAAACAAATAATATTTTTAATTTATTTCAAATATCTGAACCGTCTCATATTGAATGTGGTAAATCCTATATAGATTTAATTAAAAATTTAGAATTATATTTAGATATAATTACTAATATTAATTTTGTAGAATTTTTAGTAAATAACAAAATTAAATTAGTAAGTATAGTTGATAATATTAATAAGCTATTACCAAATTCGGAATATTTGTTTTATAGAGCAGGTGGAGAATATGAATTAAAGTTTAAAGAACTTAATACTGAATTTAGAGAATTAAACAAAATAGTATATTTAGAATTTATTGTTAAAGTGTAAAGATGTAATTTAAATTATTTTTTTAAATAATATAATATAATGAATTATAATTTAGAGGGTATAATATTAGATGCTAAAAAAATAATAAAAAATGATAGAGATGATTATATAAAGTATTTAAAAATTATAGAAAGATTTTTATTGCCAAATAATATAATAATAGGCGGTAAATTAGCATATAAGACTTTATTAAAAGAAAATATAGATTCTAATGATTATTGTTATGAACTATATTCAAAAAAAGCATTTTATAAAACAAAAAGACTTACTAAAAAATTATTTGATAAATTTAATGATAAAACTATATATATGGCAGTAAGTATAGATAAATATAAGTATATAATTTATGTAAATTTTAGACCTATAGCAATATTCTTTGAATTAACTGAAGATATTAATTTTATCCCATATACTTCTATATTTGATAAATGTAAAGTATTAATAATTTCACCAGAACTACAATTAATTAATATATACTATAAACTATGTAATACTATATTCTTTGACGAATGGGGGCAATTAAAAAATATAGAAGAAAAACTAAGAACTTATATAACTAAGAAAATAGAATATATTAAAATTCCATTACATTCAAAACAAAATATATTAAACTCAATAATAGAATATTCTAAAGATAATGTTTTAGTGGGAGTTAATGCTATTTTATTATATATGTTTAATTTAAGCAAAATAAATAATTTTAAACATAAAATAATACTAATTACCCAAAATAATTTAATGGATGAAATTGACAAAATAAAAAAAGTATTAGTTAAATATGATGTAGCTAACTTTGTATTCGAAGTTAATAGTTTAAAACTACCATTTGATAATAGAATAAAAAAAGTATCAGTATATTATAGATTTCAGACGTCTACTGATTCAGGTATAGAACATATTTTAGATCTATATGATACTGCCCAATTTGAATTGTCGCCATATAATAATATTAATAAAATGAAAATTGGTTCTCCTCCATTAATATTAAAGTTCTTACTGTTAGATATTTGGTATGAGTTTATGAAATATAAAAAAATAAATAAATCTTATTTATACAATTATATTACTTTTAGTAAATTTATAAATAATAATTTTGAAAAATACTTTACTACTAATTATATAGGTAAATATGAAAATTATGAAGGACATTTAAAAAAATTATCAATATATAATTCGTCATACTATAAATATATTCCGTGTGTTGAGAATTAATTTAATTTAAATTAAAAAAATAAATATAATTATATAAGATGGATATAAAATCGATATTTAAAAAACATTGGTTTTTAATTTTATTTATTGCAATTATCTTTTTAATTGTATGGTATGTAGTTAAAGGAAATTCTAAAACAGTTACATATTATGAAACGCATAAAGACATTAAAGATGGGTGGAGTATAAGCAAACATATACATGTTAGAGAAAGAGGAGGTAGTCCATTTAATGACCCAAATTTATTTGCTTCTGATATTTATTTTATTTCATCAGAAGGAAACTGTCCTATGGTTGATCCAGAATTTAATTTATATGTATTTAATGATGAAAATGTATCTATGATTAATTATTTTACTGGCGTGCCTATAGTTTATACCGTCGATGAAATTGATAATTTAGTGTCTGGAACAGTATTGCCCGCTAATCAGAAAAAAGCACTATTATTATTATATTCTCTTACTGATATTGGATTAAATGTTAGAATTGTAAATTATGCTATATCATTAGGTGTAAAACTTGACGGTAATGATACTATTGCAGATTATTTTAATGCTATTTTACGAGCAGAACTAAAGGCATTTAACAAACCTCCTACTAATGAATTTGATTTAAAATTTTTATATTTATGTTCGTTTTTATATGTATTAATACCAAAAGGTGGATCTTATTACTTTGAAAATATATTAAATTTAGAGGGAGTAATAAAACATTTGGATGGTGATAGTTTCATGCTTAATAAATTAAATAATTATAATCCATTCACTAAAATTAAAGGTGACTCTGGTAAATTCTCAAATATTATAATGTCTGGAATAAATGAACCAGAATTTAAAGCCATTACTTCTCATAATATTATTTAAATATTATTATATTTTTTAATATATACAATGAATAACAATCCAACTTATATTGTACAAAATAGGGGAGAGATAATTAAATATAAACCTGGCGATTATAATGATGGTGTAAATTATTATCAAAACTTTGTATATACTCCAGATGAAATAGTTAAACCGGAACATCATAAGATTATTACTTGCGATAATAATTGGAAAATAGATGGCGGAGTAGGTTCATGTAACGATCAATATGGTTTGTTGTATGGATACCACGATGCTACTAATAAAGCACAAAAAAATATTTGGAGATTAAATATTGATTTTGAAAGATATAGATATTTAGAATTAGGTAGTTATGATATTTTTAATCCAGTATATATATTTATGGCACAAGATGTTAAAGAGTTTATATTGAATAATGAATTTAAAATAGAAAATATTGGTATAGCTGAAAATAATTATTCTAAATTTAGAGTAGTTAGGTACGCATATGCTGGTAATTTGAATTACTGCTGTTTAAATAAAACTTTAACTGATACTGATGGTAATACTTGCGAACCTATATTAAGAAGTGGACCAGAATGTCCTAAATGTAATACTATATATAAAAATTATTGTATTAAAAATTTTGGAGAAAAACAATGTAAGAAATTTGCTTTAGATAATGTTAACAATCAAGATGTAGCTAATTCATTCGATCAATTAGCAATTGATTATTGTAATTCATCCGAATCTACTTCATTGGGATATGATAAATCTAAACCTATTACATCACAGAATTGGAGAGACTCGTATTGTACGTGTATGGATGATGTACCAGTAGATAATATGGATGGGTTTTCTACTGATACTATAAATTATCTAAAAAATCCAAAATGTTGGAACAATAACTGTATATTATATGGATATATGAAAAAAGCACAAATAGATTTTAATTGTCCATCATTAGATATATGTAATAATTTAGTTAACATTAGCAGTAAAGACAATATAGCAATTGGATTAACTCAGACTTGCGGAAATATTAAAGAAGTACCAGAAGATGACATTGTACCAAAATCCCCTGTCGATGTACCCGATTATACTTTTATTTATTTAATTTTATTTTTCATATTGTTTTTAATTATATGTTTTGTAGTATATATGTTTAGAAATAGATCACGAAATGAGTAATTGGTTATTTTATGGTGCTATACTTTTTACTAATTTAAATATTTTTGATAAATCTAAATTTGCTAAACATAGGGGAGAAATAGTACAATATAAAAAAGGAGATAGTAATGAATTAGAATATTTTCAAAATTATATATATCCAAACAATTATGTATACCCAAAAAATAAACCCTCACCTAACCATCATTATATTCATTTCTGTGATGGTTATAATATGAACCGTAATTTTACTGCTTATAATTCTACTATAAAAACTTGTACTGATAATCATGCTATGATATACACATCTTTATGTAATGTTATATATAGATTAAATATTGATTTTGATAGATACAGTTATTTAAAAATAGGAAAAACAGACTATTTAAATCCAGTATTTATATATGCTTCGCATGGAGTACATGAATATAAAATATCAGATGAATTTACAATAATTAATAATAAATATGAGATTGGTACTATAGATGAATATAGTTTATTTTATGTTAAAAGAATTAAATAAATTAATATATAATATGTTTAACTTTATAACTCCAAGTCATACTGTTGTAAGTGAATGTGGTAATAATGCGGTATACGGTCATCAAACCGTTACCAATGGTAAAGCTTCATTTTTAAAAAACGTATATGATGATGGCGAATATACTAATTGTTCTGGGGCATTTAAATTATATTTGCCTGATATGCCAGAAATATTAAGTTATTTAAATTCAAAAGTTAATATATTAGATTATATTTCATTAGGTATTGGAGAAAAGGCAATAGATAAAATTATAGATTTGCCATATTATGGAGAAAGCATAAAATTAAACAATGAATTTAATCTAATTAATTCTAATATATTAAGTTTGACTAAATATAAAAATCTCGGATATGACGGAGAAGGTAAATTAAGATCTGAAATGATAGATATGTATAAATTTTATGTAGTTAGAGTTAAATATAATGGAGATAGTGGAACTTGTTGCAGAAATTATAAAGACTATTATCAATTAGATACATTATTTGCTAATGCTACGGACAATGTGTTATCATGCGATCCAAAATATAAAGAATTTGAAAACTGTCAACCAGAATTATCTAACTATTGTAGTGATGCGTTTACATTTAATTCTGACAGCAAGTGTAGAGATTTTGCAGTAAAATATAATGACAATGGTAAGTTTGATACATTAGCAAGTAATTATTGTAAATATTTTCCAGATACTGAATTTTGTTCGTGTTCGTATAACAAAGATCTACAAGAATATGATGATCCAGTTACTGCATTATTAAAAGAAAATGCCGTATGTTGGAATGATGAATGTAAAACTAAAGGATTTAAATATTACGCACAAACCAGAACTAAATGTCCTGATAAATTATCTTTATGTTCTAATGTTATAGACATTGTAGGAGATGATAATTTTATACAAAAAGTAGATCAATATTGTAATAATAAAGAGGCAGAGAATAACGAAGAAGATGATCCTATAGATACAGTTTCTATATTTACAAATTATTTATTATATTTATTATTAATAATTATTATATCTATAATAATATATATAGTTAAATTTAAATTTTTAAGAATTAAAAATGGGTCCGAGACAAAGTCAACATCTAGTTAATGATACATTAAATCAAGCAACTGTAGAATTACTTATGAAAAATTCAAATACATCAGATACACTTATTTTACAATCAAATTATTTAAATTTAGGTAATAATAATACAATTACCGGATCTATCTCACAATCGAATGCTTCTAAAATAAATTTGTCATCTATAACGACACAAGTACTAACTGCAAATTTACAAGCTGATATAACTAATAAAATAGCAGAAACTTTAGAACAATCAGCAAGCACACAGCTATTATCAAACCAAGATCAAGATATTAAAAATGTAATTAGAAATGTAGTTGATACTAATTTTAACCTAAACACAATTTCAGCACTTAATACAATTATAAATCAATCTAATGTAGCATTTTTTGGAAATAACAATTTATTAGCAGGAAGTCTCATTCAAGAAAATTTATCAGATGCGGTAATGGCATTAGTAAATAATAATACAACAGAAGTATTATCTGCAGTTGGGATGTCTACTACGGTTTCTATTGCTGCTACCCAAACAGCAAAAACATTTTTAGATACCTTAGCAGAAGGTTTGGCTATGAATATGGCAGTTACTGTAGTATGCGGAACTGCGATTGTATTAGGTCTTCCATATTTAGGCATTAAAGCAGTTGAAACAAGTTCTAAAAATTATGTCGGCCTAATTGTACTTATAATAGCTATTGTAGCTATAGTATTGTTTATTATTTGGTATAACACAGATAGAGAGAATAAAGAAGAAGTCAAGAATACAATTGCTGAAGAAGAAGAAAATAAGGCAAAAGCAGAAGAATTAAATAGATGCGGTGCAACGGGAGAAGTATATGAACCAAATTTAGTTGAAGTTTAATTTAATTTAATTTAATATTTTTTTATTTATAATAATATATAAGTTAAAATGAATAAAGTATTTATTGGTTTAGTTTGTTTATTAGTGGGTGGATATAATGTATTGGCCGATCCATCGCCGTCCCCAACTACATCAAAACCTACATTATCTCCAACTACATATGCGCCAACATCAAACCCAACATCTGCCCCAACATCTGCTTCTTCAAACAGTACTGTTATTTTAACCCTAGATGCAAACGATTGCCTTAATACTGAATGTAATTTAAATACTATTATTATGGACGGGTATTCATCAATTTGTAATACTAATTTACCAACGCCATTTGATTCGTGCGGAAGACATTCTAATAATAAAAATGTTATATTTAAAGTATATTATACTGCAAGTGATACTAAACTTCTTGACACATACGTTAAAACTTATTTTAGAAGTACTTCTACTAATTTAGTATCAACCTATACTTATATGAATATGCTTATGGATCTTAAACTTAGACCGGTTGTATTAGATGGTGGATTATTACCATCGGTGTTTGTATATGATAAAATTACTGTTATGCATTTTGGAATAAATAGTAGGTCATCTACTCGATCAACTGCATTATTTACAAGTGTAAATCTATATTTAACAGAAGCTATGTAATATTTATTTAATAAAATATTTTTTTTAATTTATATAAATATAATAAGATGAATTTATTTTTAACGGTTAGTAGTTTACTATATTTAACTGTATGGACAACCGCACAAGTTCCAGTGCCAATCCAATCTATTTCAGTGCCAGCAAAATGCACGGGCGTCTATTATGGCGAAGGATGTACTTTTAGTGAAATTATTATGGATAATAATAATTTAGTATGTAATATTAATAGAGGATTCATTAATCCTTTAAATCCTTTGCCAAATAGTGTAGGATGTTCTATCAGATCTAATTTTGTAGATGTATTATATAAAGTATATGAAGGTAGTCCGTATATAGATAGTAGTACTTTATTAGACAGCTATATTAAAACATATAATACTCAATCAGAATTAGTTTCGACAAATTATAATACTCTAGTTGTTCTATTAGGTTTAGAACTTAGAGATGCGGTGTATTCAGCTGGGTTTCAGTATAAACCAACTTATTCTATTGAAGTATATAATAAACAAACTCATTTAGAAATTGTCGGATATGTATCTAAAGTATCAAATACACCTAGTCCTATGTCTGTAGTAGCTCCAATGCCAGATGTATCTTTAATTAATAGATTTAAAGATAAATTTACTAAATATTTTTCGCATAAATAAATTTTATTATATTTTATTATATTTTTTTATATATAGTATAAAGATGAAGTTAATTATATTTTTATGTTTAGTTATTAATGGTATGTCTGATAGAAATATTTTACAAGAGCCAGATCCAACAACGCAAGCACCATCTCCTATATCTACATTACTTATTTTATCTATACCACTACCCACTAATTGTACTCTAGAAAATAATAAATTTCGGGGTATTCCAGATAATTGCCAATATCCAATTATAGCAATTAATAATTATAATTCAATTTGTAGTCAAAAATTAATTGACAATAATTTAGCATGTAATAATAATGATAATGAAGTATATGTTATATTTAATTTATATTTAGAATGTGGCAATATCTACCCGACAAATCCTTTTCCTATAGATACATATACCATTAAGTATAAAAATTATAGATATATAAATATTATTAATGATATAAAAATAAGGGAATATGTTTATAACAGATATAATTCTACATTTGAAAGAACAAGTAATATAACAATTTCAGCAGTAAGGATACTTGGTAAAAATAAGTATATTGAAGTTAAATATTATATAAAAAATAGTGATGTACTAATCGTAGAACAGGGCAATGCTAATACTACAGTTCCTATTTTAATACCTACTCCAAGTATTATATATCCTATATATTTTAATACTACCCAATCTACTAATTTTACTGGATCATATAATGCCAGCGTAATGAATTTTGGGGTTAACCAAATTAAATTTAATAATTTTAAAGTTACCGGTGAGATGCAATTTGATTTGGGTACTAATATTAATAACCATAATGGTTCATATACAGGGCAATTTACTAGTTGTATCCAAGAGGGTTATTTATTCTGCTATGATTTTACCTCGTCCACATTAGCTACTAAATTAAAATATAATAACAAAGAATATAATGCGGTTAAGTGGTCGATTATTAATTAAAAATGAAGGCACAGGAAATAATATTGCTTTTATTCCTAATGTTAATTTTAATATAACTAATACACCGTTGCCTATTACATTTGCTCCAACGAATCCTACATCTGAACCAACCGTACCTACATTCTTAGAACTAACTCCTGCTCCAAATACAGAATCGCCTACATCTCCATCTTTGAGTTCACTTTAAAATTAAATAATTAAAATTATTATTTTTTAATCTATTATAATATAATAATGAAGATATTACTATTAATAACATTTGCATATGCGTGTAATGCTTATAATATTTTTAGTAAAACACCAGAAATAAAAAATAAAGAACAAAAAACATTATCAGCAGAAAAGATTTATTTTCAATTAACAAATAGCGACGGTACTTTAGATCTAAATACATTTATTGTTAATAGTTATATTACTATATGTGCTAATAGAATTGCCACTATCATCAATTGTAATAATATAGGCCAAATATATAAACCAGTTTTATTCATATATGATAATGAATCAACAAATAAAACTATGTTTAATAAATTATATATTCAAGATACTGCCAATACAAGAGATGCTACATTTAATTATTTGTTTATGTTATTAGATCTAACTAATTTTGTAAATAATTTAACACCAAATAAAGTATATAAACAAATAACCGTTATATCTGTAGCGGATGTAAACAATATTGAATTTTATTTAAAGATTGTTTACAAACTTTATTAAATAAATTTGTAAATAATAATATTTTTTTATATATAACCAATGAAGAATATATTTTTATTTATATTAAATATATACTTAATAGAATCTCAATTAACTACTATATTTAATATAGTTCCGGATAATACTGATCCTCATATTTTAATATTAAATAATGCTAGGCATATGTGTAATACTAGATTATATTTACCCCAGACTTGTAATAATAT
>Ga0194039_1001199_pt1 | contig 14184 bp, 6 predicted proteins | sample JunL228m_MetaG_FD_148679 | JGI IMG/M metagenome (GOLD analysis project Ga0194039, IMG submission 148679) | Anoxic zone freshwater microbial communities from boreal shield lake in IISD Experimental Lakes Area, Ontario, Canada - Jun2016-L227-8m | ecosystem: Environmental > Aquatic > Freshwater >... | reverse complement strand
CTAAATACATAGGGGGCTCAGATATTGGTGCCATCTTGGGCCTTTCTAAGTTTCGCACCCCACTTGAAGTCTGGATGGAAAAGACTGGTAAAGAAACCAAACAGCTTGACTCCCTGCCTTTGCGCTTTGGATCGTTTGCTGAAGAGTTTGTGGCTTCTGAGTACGCAAGAGCTACTGGCTTTGAACTCCTTCACGATGAATCGATCTACATTCACCCTACTCACTCTTTTATGAGTGCTCATATTGATCGTTTTATTTTGGGTGATGGAGTGGGCAGCCCTCCAAATCGCATTCTGGAATGCAAAACAGCCAATCCCTTTGCTAGAGGTGAATGGGGAGAACCGGGAACTGATCAAGTGCCCATGAGTTATCTATGCCAATGCATTTGGTATATGGCTGTTACGGGTATTGAGCAGTGCGACCTTGCAGTGCTCTTTGGTAATAGCGACTATCGAATCTATGAAGTAGCGCGTGATCTCGAATTAGAGGCGCTTGTTATTGAAAAGGCTCTGCACTTTTGGAATGAATATGTACTCAAAGATATTGCACCTCCAGCGCAAACCGAGGGTGACTGTCAAGCACTCTTTAAAAAGAGTGATCCGTCAAAAACTATAGAAGCCAATCCAAAAACAGTCGAGCTCATACGGCAGCTGCAGTCATTAAGCAAGCAAAGCGGTGATGTGGATAGCAAAATTACTCAAATTAAGCAGCACATCATGAATGAGATGCAAGAAGCTGAAGTACTGAGCTACCAAGGCAATGTGATTGTGACTTGGAAAGCACCTAAACCTAGCTTTCGCTTGGACAGTAAACGTTTAGAGGCTGAAGAAAAGGCAATCTTTGAGCGATTCAAGATGCCGGTTCAAAACAGCAGACGCTTAGTAATTAAAAGCTTGGATGCATAGAAAGAATATAAGGAGAAAACGATGAATATGAATACCGCAGTGAGCCTACTCAATATCAAAGAAGATTTATTGGACGATGAAGTGTGTAGTTTCAAAATAAATCGAAGTGGGGACGAAATTAATCCAGTAACTTCTAATGGAAAAGCTAAACAAGTTAGAAGCAAAAGAAGTAAAGCTGAGGTGGGTACTTATGACAAGTTAATAGCGGTAGCAATCAAGAAATTGGGCTGCACTGCTAGCGAGTTGACTGCTTGGCTTAGTGCAGCACCAAATACACCAGAGACAGTTCAGCTCAATGTATTGAGATTGATAAGTAAGCACGAGTTAGATCCATTTGCCGATGAAATATCCGTTCATCAATATGAAGATGGTCACTGGCAAGCGTTTATTACGATTGATGGCTGGTCAAAGTTGATTAATAGCCACCCTGCATTTAGCGGCATTAGCTTTACTGAGTCCACTGAACTAGTTGGCGGGATTCCGTCTTGGATGGGTTGTGCGATTTATCGCAATGATCGTGTGGTTCCAATTGAAGTGAAAGAATACTTATGCGAAATACAGACGGAGCATAGTATTTGGAAGGAAATGCCTAGAAGGATGCTTAGGCATCGTGTTCTTGCGCAATGCGCAAGACTGGCTTTTGGGGTTTCGGTGCCGGAAATCAAGCAATCTTTATCCAAAAGCTCCCCAAGAAATGTTGTAAAGGATCAAATTTTCATTCCTCAACCCAAAAGAAGCAGGACAGAAGAGGCAAAGGAGCAAATTAGGGGAGTAAAATTATAATGGGCCTAATGATGGTAATGAATAGAGATTAGAGGGAATTGAGTATAGGGAAAGGCTAAAGCTTCCCACCCCAATTACATAATTCTTACTTTTTAAATCCTACTCTTAAGTCTATTTTAGAGTTAACTGATAAATATATTTGTAGCCATAGTAATTTTCAAGCTAGCTTTTGACAAAGGTAGCGCTACTAAATAAATTAATCTACAAACACATATGTTGTGACTCTCCCGAATAGCACTACAGACTATTAATGACACCTATTACTGTAAACATGATATTAATAACTGGTGATATCAATAGCCTTATTCAGCAATTAGATAAATATTGTTTGCCTTGGGATAACAGTAGATGGGGTGAGGCTCAGGGGGTGAGCTTGGGGATTGGTGCGCCTAAGGGCTAAAAGTAAACAACTAGGTACGTAAATTTCGTTATTTATGTTGTGAATTATTCAACTTATCCTGGATACGCCCGACTAATGCACGAACAGCGAGGAATTCATCCACTATATTTTGTGGCGGAACGGGCAAATCAAGATTTTGTGGTCCATGAATCACTATAGAACGAAAGTCGTTAATGCGCTGGATAAAAGTAGGCTCTTTTTTTTCTGGAGATTCTTCATCTTCAAACAGCCATGAAAATGAATCCCAGTTATATCTCCAAATTGATTTAAATTGAACAAAATTTAACTTCTGAAATATTTGCTGCTCTGTTAAGTCATATTTTTCTTGCCTAAGATCTTTTAACATTTTCTCAGGAATACACTTAGTCATCCAATGATCTGGGGATTTATTTATTAATATTTCTCTTGTTATCTCAGCTACTCCAAGCTCAATTTCACGGAAAAATCTATTTAAATCATTCCAATCAAATAAGCTAGTACCTAGGCCATAAGAAAACAAAGATAAAAGATTTTTAGCAAACTTTTTATTATCAAAAGCTTCGATACAGTTAAATATTTTCTTATTCACATACGAATCTGCAAATATAGAATTAGATGTCGAAACAAAAATATTTCCAAGCCAATCATGCTGCCTTATGGAGGCCATTATTGTTAAATTAGATTCTGGAGCAAGATCTACAAGTCGATCAGTCCTATCATCTAAAAGATATATTTCATTGAATGGGAGAGATAGAACTGGTTTTGCAATCCCAAAGCATCCTAATCCGTAAGTAAAATTAACCTCCAATCGATGAACATCATTGAATAATTGTTCATCCATGAAGCATTGAGACTCTTTATGTACAACAATAAATTTTTGAGGGTCACTTGAATTAGTGGAAACTCTATCTCTATCTGGTGCTGCCTTAATAGAGGAGATCTCTAACCCAAAGTTCTCAAAAAATTCTAGTCCTTTTCCATCCTTATAGTTAATATATGAAAAAAGAATTGAACCTTTTTTAATTTTTTCAAGTATCGCAATGCTCAGATTATGATCAGAAAGGAAGGATGCGTTTGGTAAATAAAATCCGTGGGCATCCGCTATTTGCTCTAACAAATAAGGTAATTGTTGTTTATTGTTATTTCTATATCTTATAGATTTAATTTGCAACCCAAAGTCTGCTGCAAGCCAATTAAAAGTATTCAGATTTAAATTTGGCTCTAGAAATTTCTCTTCTATTGGTGACAAATATAGAATACTTTTCATTATTTGATTTTGATGTTTAAGTTCTTTAAGCCTTTTGAGCCAGAATTACATCCCCAGGATGCCATCTACTCATCGGCCCTAGTGAATCTAGAAAAATATGCGCCTTGCAAAAATCCACACAATCTGTTGAATCGATTGACATCCTCAATACCTTCAAAAGCTCTCAGACTCCGAATGATATTGAATATAGCCCTCTTACCAGACTCATTGAGAGCCCCACCATCTCTGACAAACTCTTGGAAAGCCTCCAGGTCGACAGCAGCGTCCTCAAATTCAATAAAATCTGTATCGACAATTGCAAATGATGTATCCAGGGAAGAAGGATAAGCTAAGCCCAGACCAGAATCTTCAAATGTAAAAATTGAATTAACACCCCCATCTGATGTCCCAGAAAGAAATTTTTTGTAACAAAGATCTACCAAAGAATTTCCATAAAGTGAGATTGGAGCTATATCAAAATTCTTTAATGAATAAAACCTATCTTGATCTAGAAGGCATTTTGCATCAAGTAGATCTGCAATTGCTGTTGTTCCAGGACCAACATTAATATCAATGATTGAGCCTGATGTTCGAGAATTCGAGAATGCATCTGCAAAGATTCGGGCTGCATTACCCTTAAATGCCAGCGTTAAACCTAAGAGGGAAACATCATGCAGCACATCAAACAGGCGAGTAATTTGGACTGGCCTAAAACGCAAAACTCTAAATTCATCTTCAATAGACAATTTTAGAGGGGCATGTATAGATAGAGTATAAAATTTTTGCGAGATATCCTCCACAGCATTAGCTCCAGCCGAAAAAGATCCAGCTCTGATATTTTCAAATGAGCTGCCAATAATTGCCTGGAATAGTGCAGCATCAGCAAGAACCTTTCTGCCATCCTGAGCCGCCCTTTCGAATGTTGCTCTAATATCTTTTGCAAGCCCCTGTCTGAGCTTTTTAAGCTCACCCTCTTCTTTTGCTGTTGTTCGCTCTAGGCTTGATTTTTGATCGGTAAGTTGCTTAATTTGAGCTCTTAACGCATCAGCTTGGGAAGTTTTCTCAGCAACAACTTTTTCAATACCATCCTGAATTGCCTGCTGCACTTTTGGTGACTTGTGTAATTCAGAAATCAGCTCTGAAAATACTGTCTCTTTGGCAAGAAGTTGGTCAAGTGCGTCAATAATTTCACTTACTTTCTGCGAATTTTGGCCATTTCTGATGGAAGAAAATTCGTCAATGAGTAAGGATTGAAAATCTTTAGATAGATTAAGCTTTTGTGCAATATCCGTTTTAATTAGCTTCTTAAAATAAGTTTCCGTTGAGGAGAAATCAACATGCACCCCTGAAGATGAAAGTTCAGGAGTAAAATATTCTTCATCAACTGAAAATAATTCGGCATTTGGAAAAGCATCCATAGGCTTTTCAAAATCTATAGTTCCATTTGCAGTTACATTAGGTTTTATTAGGGTATCTCGGCCTAACAACACATATGACCCCGAATTGGCAACATGATACTCATTGGATGATAGCCAATATTTGGCCCGACTGGGGTCTTTCAGTGAATGTTCACAAAAGGCAACTGGGAAAACTTCGCTTATTAACTCTTTAACAAGAAATTTAGCACTTTTTCCATCCCACCTATCATCCAGTGAAATAGTAAAAATTCCCCATTCGCCTTTCGAAAGAACCTTTTTATGCCCCCGACTTAACCATATAATGCTACCCTGCTCTGGAAATAAAGTTCTTCTTTCCTCTGATGAAAGATGAAAGTGATTGCCATCCTTGATTAGGGATAAGACTTTAATAAAAATAGTTCTAGACGCCTCCACTATATTAGTCACTACACCAAAAACTTGGTACTCAACAGGATCAATATCGGTTAAAAATTCGAGCGTTCTAGCGTCTTTAATTGAAACACCTAAATTGACCGCTTTGGGAAAACGCTCCTCGAGCAAAGCGAGATAAGCCTGGCAAATCTCATCAGAAAAACCAATTTCTTCGCATCTATTTTTTAGCTCTAACTTCAGTCTGTTAAAAAGATTAAAGTCAGCAATGCCAATCAATCCAATCAACTCTGAATCACTAATTGCACTAAGTTTGTCGTCTTTAAAATCTTTAGAGAGCGTAATTGCCGATGGGATTATATCTAGCAACTGATTTATCGCCTTCTCCCCGCCCCTCATTAGAGGGCCGTCAGCTTTCCGAGGGGTTCCAGGTATTGGTGATTTCATAAAACTCATCAATTTATCGCTAGGATTAGGACTTAAAAGATTAAGTAATATGGTCCTGCAGTACTCTATAAGCTTTTCTGGTGGATCAATACTGGTTATATCGCTTTCATGCAGCAGAAAAGCCGCAATAACGTCATCAATTGAATGATGTGGCTGTGCCTCATATAACTTAAAAAACCAATCGAAAGTAAATGGAAATGCCTTTTCGGGCAGGTCAAAAAATACATTTAAAGCTTTATTCGGATCCTTTGGAAGAGTATCGAGCTTCATCTTCATCAAGGTGAGTCTTTTTTGATTCTTGCTAAAGTAATCTTTTAAAACAATAGATGGCACAGCCTTACTGACAGCCCATTTGACTCTGTTTGGATTCAACTCTTTGAATGTCATTAACTCACCTCTTTCGAAACTTTAGTATTTTTTATTTGCAATAAATGATTTGCAGCCTGAATTAAAGCAGCAGAATTTTTAATGGCATATATAGCAGATTTATTTTGCGTATGGCCTGTATTACCCAATAATGATAATGATCTAAGCCATCTCTCTTGAGGATTTAAGGGCTCAGTATGTATATCTTTAGCAGCAATAGCAACTTTTACAGTACATGGATGGAGAAACTCGATATATCCAAACGATCCAGCATCAATAATTACTCCGTTTTCCGCTTTGAATATCGCAGACTCTGTCACCTCACCTAAAGAGGTAAGCCCCTTATAAATTGAAACTGTTTTCTCTAAATTAATCCACTCGCTATTTAAGTTAATCAATGAATTTAATGGGATCTGCTGTAGGTTACTTGATTCTAATAAGTTATATTTTCGACCGTCAGAATTAATATAAATTCCATCGATCGCAATTGGAGCTGTAAAGATCTTCTCAACCCTAATCATTAATGATCTATGCCAATAGACCTCAACACCCCTAGAATCAGCTACATTAATTATTAGAAAATTTTGATCAATTACTACAGTATCTGAGCCCGTTACGCCACCCAACATTGTGTAAGAAATTTCATCCTCGTTACAGTCGAAACTAAGGGCAATTAAAGAAGTATTAACCGGAACGTGAACAGTGCCATCAATTTCAATAAATGCAGGCAATGGATCCAGCAATTTAAATGAAGGTCGACTCTCTGAGATATCACGACCAAAGAATTTTTCAATGGCGTTTTTTTCATTCGAAGTTAGCGATCGAGGTAGCTTAAGATGAAAATAGCCTATGTCTTCAATTATCTTAATTTCCTCAACAACTTCTTTAATCTGGTTTATTTCAATAATCGAAGATCTTGAGGTAACGATGTAGTCCTCACCCAGTCTAATCTGCTCATCTTTACCTAGCAATCTTCCTGTCGAGTACGGGGCGTGAAAAAAATCCATCTCACCAGTGATAATTGGAACATCTGAATAGATTTTTTCCAAAATCTCTGCATCAACATAGCCATTACTACTTAATGAATTCTCTGAAAAGTTAAAATTAACGCGGATATCGTGTCTTCCAATAAAATCTCCGGAATTAAAATACTTGACCCCACCAAATCCCGTAATAACTATTCGACCATCCCAATGCTGCCGCCTGCCCTTAACTTGGAACTGAAAATATAGTTTCCAGTTATCGCCATCAACCTTTAAATAAAGGTTCTTTGATATACCATCAGCAGTTTTAGGCGATGGTAGCAATTCTCGAAATTTAGGAATAATAGGGTTAAAGACTTTAGGACTATGAAAATACGATCCCACCGACTCAAAAAAATTCTCACAATTCTTATCTGCTCTCCCTTTGAGATGGGCAAAATGTGGAACACGTAGACTAAACCTATCCGCTCCTCTTTTGACAGTTACCTCCTTCTTGCAGCAGGGACAGAGGTATCGCCTATGCCTTATTGCAACTATAGGCAAAACTTTTTCTCCTGTTGCTTTATCTAAGGCATAGTCCATGATTAATCCGTAAGAGTACTGATAAAGTTTGTCTTTTTATAATCCTTAAATTCGGGATTTCTAACGGCTCGAGGAATAATCCATCTGGTTTTTGCCATCTTAGCTATTTCGCTCACTGATTTCAAATGAGAAAAATCTGGAATTGATTCTTTGCCAGTTAGAAACTCTCGGCAATTTCTAGCTATTTCACAGACATACACTTCACGCTGAAAGCCATGTTTCATCAAAGTATCTTCAAGGCCTAAATGCCAAAGTGCACGCTTAATAATTCGAATTTTCCAATTAGGGCCACCCCCATATTCGTAGGAAGTGACGGAAAGATCTCCAACAGACCTTAAGTAGTCAGATATTAAAGAGAATATTTCTCCCGACACATGGAAGTGCCCCCAACCTAATGTCATCCCAATTTTTTTAAATATCAAGTCACCATCAAGCTTAACTCGGTTATAGATAGAAGACCTGCCTAATGCAGAAGTAACTGTTACGGCACTTAAGTGTGGGTCTTTTTTTGATTTTGAAATAACCCCAACTGAATCTTTATATTTTTCTCTAAACGCTGCCGAAACTTCTTTAGATTTAATGAGAGATGCAATCACCTTCCCGCACAAAAGATTACTATATGGCGGAATAGCGCCCAAGACATAGGCATCCATAATATTTACTAGTCTAGCCTTTCGATCAATTGCATTCCAGCCTAGATAATCATCCCTTGATCTAATATTAAAAACAGCATCTCCTAAAGCGAAGATACCTATAATTTTGTTATTGGATCTATCCCATACTAGAAATCGAAGACGCCTGCCATAACCCTCAGATACAGGGATACTCCAATTTAGCGTCACCAATCGAAATAGATCTGACGACAGCTTCCCACCAATAACCAACTCAATGCCAACATCAATATTTTCTGGAATTACCTCATCACCATTCGCAAAGTAACCTTCAAGTTTTTCCAGCTTCTTCTGGACAAAAAGGCTATTTAACTTAAGTTTCTCCTGGCGCTGAAAAGTGTGCGCAGACCTATACTGATCTTTTGAAGGGGTAAAGTCATTTACATTTTTAGCCGTAAAAGCAACCCCACATTTCTCAAAGTGAGTTGCCAGCTTTTTACGTAAAATTTCTTCAGGCATGCTAAGCTGATGTAATCTTTAAATAAGCACTGGGTAAACTTTTCTCGATCTCAAAATCAGAAATACAAACATCTGTTTTTTCAACCTCATTTCTAACAAAGCTTTGATCTAGTAGAACTGGATATATGACTAAGTGGATCTTTTTCTCACCATTTTGCGCCAGCAATCCATCGGCACCGTTTTGACTAATAGTCCATCCCTCTAATGCCATCAACTTTTGCAAAGATGATGAGAGAACCATTTGCTCGCTAGATGTATATAGATTTGGCAAAACATCATCATTAATTTTCCTCCAAAGCATCAAGCCATACTTTTTATCCAAATTATTATGGTGCCACCTGTTTCCGTAATGTTGGAGACATCTGTAGCAGGAAGTTTTGCAGCAGTCATTTTTTCTTAAAAGTTTTGCAACCCCGGAAAATATCGAGCCGAAATATAAGCCAGTCATATTGGCATATCCAGCACCACCCGAAGCAGTATCGTAAATAAATATATCTAAATAGTTGATCTTATTGATTTTAAGAAACCTTATTCCACAATTCATTTCTGACGGATCGATCTCCAATTGAATTGATGCCTCTTTTAGGATAGCCTCGGATAGTGTTCTTGCTGCAGTTATTAAGCCATCCTTGTCTATAGAGGGGCCCATTTGCATCATTGGAAAATCTAATGGCATTCTAAGAATGAATACATCCGAATTAAAGCTATAGCCAGTATTAACGCGCTCATAAGTTCCAGAGCATTTTGTATTTTCCGACTGCTGAAATACAAAATAATCTCTCTCATGGGGCCCTTGAGGCCTTTCTTTTTCAGCTGTTGCTTTACCGCAAGAGCTACAAACCCAGAAGCCACTTTGCCCTGTAGATGACTCCTCACCTTTATTAATTGTTACTAATAGTTGATTTTGCTGGGAAATAATTTGCGATGCATGCTTGAAGTTGCTCCAATTTTGATCTGTAGACTCCCCCATAAAAGGTAACTGCGCAGCCGTTGCCGATGTATATAAATCGTCATCGTCAAATTCATTAATAGAATCTCTGTCAGATGGATATACAACCTCTGGCTGAATAACATCAAGTACCTCCATCTCATCAGAGCCACAATGCGTACAGTTGTATCGATTTGGGGAGTTCTCCTTAAAAATTTCTGTAAAGAGGCAGTTAGAACATTGTAAATACTGTCTCTTTTTTGCGAATAGCGGGGATGCGCGATCTTTCTCTGTATTTGGAGTTTTTGCAGCAATGGTCCCGACTTTATAGGTTTTTTTATTCACCACAACTAATCTCCCAGCCGCATATTCAGTCAATGCTGTAGATAAGTTTTGTTGGGGGCTCTCAACTGTCTCTATCCGCTTGTATGTATCAATTCGTCTCTCAATCTGGAATGCGCAAACATGACGAGGAAAAGCATATGAAGGTAAAAGATCTAATGTAAATAGAAAATTTAAAAATTTCTCTTCGTAAGATCCCTTGTCTGATAAGTTCTTGGGTTTATTAACGCTAAGCTCCCTCAATAAATACTCCTTGATATCATCAATGCTTAATTTGGAAAAATCACCTGGTATCCATGCAGATATTTCAGAGCGTATGCCCGAGTCTTCAAAATCTGCCGACAACCACCCTTGCATGGAGGAAAAGGTAAAGTTCTCACTTGGATCGTCACCATAGAAGGAACTAGTAAGACCAAGCACACTCAATAAATCATTATTTTTTGTTGTTTTGTCTATCTTCAAACGATGAAAGTAAGACTGGATGATTGCAGCTATTACATGTCTTTTGATAACCTTCTCATTGTTTATATCTATCTCTGGTGGGCGTGGATTACCTGAAATTATCTCGTCTGGATGTTCAAAAAAGTAGCTGTCATGAGAACCAGTTTGGGCAAACGTAAGGACAGTTGAAACTGCTGACCCCCGCCTACCGGCTCTACCAGCACGTTGTTGGTAATTCTGTCTCGCTGGAGGTACATTTCTCATGGAAACTGCTATTAAGGATCCGATATCAACCCCAACTTCCATTGTGGTAGTGCAACTTAATATATCTACCGGTGAATCATTTTCTTCTACAAGAATATCTTTGAAGCGTCTTTCGTAAGACTCGTTAGTTGAGACATGATCTTCTTCATCTCTGTATGATAATTGCGCGGTATGCTCTTCGACGCATAAGTTATAGATATGTGAGCCATCTTTTAGCGCATTGATTACTGGGTCTCTATAAAAACCTTTTCTTGCCCTTAGGTAAGTACTATCGTTCGGATTCAATGGCTGCACAATACCGCCACAATGAGGGCAATTTCCTCTAATTAATTCAATTGATAACTTTGTACAAGAGATACATTGATGCCATAATCCATCCAAATTAAGCTGAATCTTTACTTTGGCAGGGTTAACAAAATACTTATCCCTAACTACCTCGCAAAAGGTTGATAATAAGGCCTGCTCAAGTGGGTCCCGGTTAGATTTTTCCAAAAATGGCATGTCAGAATAAAAAGATTTAAAATCACCAACATTTACGCCAAAACCAGAGTTACCCTTATCGTACCCAATTGCGGACCTTCTAATTCCCAACGACAAGTCCTTATCGAAGGCAAAATTATTTTCAATAGCCCTATTCAGCCAATTTACTGAAATTTCTAGGGCATCACTTTCTGTCAACCCCCATTTCTTCACAAGCTCTATGAAGGCCTTCAGGGCTCGTTTTGAGGGATAAATTGATGCGATAGTTAGTGCAGCTAATGAATAATATTGGCTGCCAAGGTTTACCAAAAGCATCTGACTAAATTGAGGTGGTGGCGACCAGTTATCCTCGAGCATTACATGCAAATCCTCACCATTTTGAAGATATTCTTCAACCCTTCTAAGGTCAGCCATTAACTGATCGCGGTCATCGCCATCAAACAGCAATATATTTTTTTCTGACATCACAATAAGAAAAGCAAGATAAACCATATCTTGCTTTAAAGTTGGAGACCCATGGTTTTTATCTAAATAATTAATTGCCAAAACCAAGCAAATCCTAAATACATCTTTTTCAACATTTCTAGGGATATCACGGGCTAGGCGAGCTGCTTTTTGCCTACCATCAGAAAAGACCAATGTTTTTCTACCGCCTAAAGGAGTTCTCTTATTCGCCCTCTTTGAGGCTGGCTGATCTATAACTTGAGATCTAACTAAATAAGAAAATGGAGCCTCTCCTTTTGTCCCTAAATCCTGAATTTTGGTCGCTCCATCCCGCCATCCTCTTGAGCAAACTGGACATGATTTAGAGAATGTCCACAAAGATTTACCATCAATATTCACGTCCCTATCGTCAGATACACAAACCTGAATAAATTCATCTGAATTAGGATTTGTCTTTAAGATTTTTCCGGAAAATATATGGACCCAATTATGCGAAAACTTTGAAGATCGACTTCTGGATGACTCAATTAAAAAATGAGTTTCTATGAGCTTATCGGTAGCCGAGCCGATTGCCTGTTGATGGAGTAAAAATTCTGGTGAGTCGCTACTTACAAACCCTCTGATGTATGCTGCCCCGCAATCTCTATGGGTCAAAACTTCGAAAACTCGTCCACCACAATCACAGCTTAATGCAGGATGTGTAAATAACTTACCTAAAAGAGATGGCTTACTGGTGTCGTGTCTATCAGAACAATTGGGATTAATACATGCATATAGCCCCGGAATTCCGCGATACATTAAATGCAAGCGGATCGGTAAAAAAACTTGCTGTGTTTCCTTTAGCTGTGCAAATGTACAAAGAGCCAATAGAGCTTCAAGAGCATTTGAAGGTAATTTGTCATGAAATAACTTTGAGATTAAGTCATCATAAGACGTAGGTTTGCTAGTTAACTTATTTGCCAACAAGGCAGCTGGTGGAAATATATTTAATTTCTTATAAATCTCATCCTTAAAATCAACTATAGAATTGGGATAAATATTAAAGGCCCCTACTCCAAGTTTTTCAAATAAAATATTTACTTCTTCAACCGCATTTTCTAATGATTCCGCTACGGCGTGGAGTTTTTTTATATCAAATAAAGCCAGAGCATTTATTTGTAATGGCGTTGGCAAAGCCTCATTCGATTTTGACTCAATAATACTTGTAACTAATTCGAATGGATTTGAACCATCAGGCTTACCAGTCAATTCCTTTGCAAACTTAACTACACCAATTCTGTCAGATTCTTCACTCCCCAAACTGGCGCTTGTCAATATAAACTTAATCTTGCTTCTATCAACACGCAACCTAGATTGAAGCCTGCGCAATAAGAGCGCAACCTCAGCGCCAGCAACACCTTTATACATGTGAGCTTCATCTAAAACAATTGTTAAATAGTTTGCAGGATCTGCATGTAACCATTCAGAGGTCCCATCAAAAATATCACGCTCAATTGGACGTGCAAGCATATATTCAAGCATTGAATAGTTTGTAACTAAAATATCGGGAGGTGTTGCTTGTATTTCATGTCTTGAAAAAAGCTCAGCATCATTGCTTGATGTCTGAAGATTGGTCTCAATATAAGATTGCATATCTTTTGCTGGCCATAAACCTTCAGACCATAAGTCACGCATTTTCTTGATGGCGTCCCCTGAATATAAAGCTCTAATTTTAGTTAAAAGTTTTTTGTCTCTATCTGCTACACGCGCGCCAGGATAGTCAGTTTTACTTGTATAAACCCCAAATGTAGCCCGTCTACCTCGCTCATTCTGAATTAGCTCTGATACCTCTTCGTTTCCAAACATTTTTCTTAAGCGAGTCAGTTGATCATTTACGAGCGCATTCATTGGGTAAAGAAGTAGTACACGGCAACCACTCATTTTGACGCTTGAAGCAGACCTAGTGCCTTCAATAGCTAAACTTCCAAGTATTGGGTACAGAAAGCACTCTGTTTTACCGGAGCCAGTTCCAGTAGCAACAATAATTTCCCTGTCTTCGCCAAGAAATTTTTCCAGTGCATCCTTTTGATGAGCTCGAGGCTCTGCATAAACCCCGGCCCCGGATATCTTTGACAGCTTGGTCAATAAATCGCTGGCTACTTTAGGGATTGCCATTTTAGAAAATGGAACGCCAGCCCTATATGTTGGACTGGCCTCAAGTCTTGGATCGCTAGATGTGATATTTTTAGTACTAAGTAGAGCCTGGCGAGCAATGATTAAACTCTCATCCCAGATATGATAATCAGCCTCTAAGTACTGGTGCAAAGTATTTTGCAACTCTTCTTTGATTGATTTAACTGAATACATGTTTACCTAAATTTAATGTGTAGATTTGCCAGTTCTTGTGATACCAAATCAAAATATCGTTTATTGATTGCATAAGAAACGTCCTTGTCATTCGCGTTTTTAACTCCAATAGCCTGAAACAATCTATTCATTTCTTTTGGAAGAGGGAAGTGGCAATTAAAAACAATATCCTCTTGAATTAATTTAAAAGAAAGTTCACGCCAAACATTTCCACGAAGAATTTCAAGTGCGAATTGAATGCGCACTATTTCTTCTGACATGACCGGGGTGGCACTATCAAAAAGAATACCACCCTTAAATGTGCACCAATAGTACTTTGAGTACCCACCAT
>Ga0194039_1001197_pt1 | contig 14192 bp, 11 predicted proteins | sample JunL228m_MetaG_FD_148679 | JGI IMG/M metagenome (GOLD analysis project Ga0194039, IMG submission 148679) | Anoxic zone freshwater microbial communities from boreal shield lake in IISD Experimental Lakes Area, Ontario, Canada - Jun2016-L227-8m | ecosystem: Environmental > Aquatic > Freshwater >... | reverse complement strand
AGCGCGGACATTTCTGTCCGCCACCGTGCGCAGTCGTGCGAAAGGAGCGCGGACATTTCTGTCCGCCACCGTGCGCAGTCGTGCGAAAGGAGCGCGGACATTCTTGTCCAATGCCTCGTTGGGATTTGATCCCAGAGAATACCCGAGAAACCGATCCAAGCCTTTGTCCCGTAGGGACATGCGATAATAGCCCAATGTTTTCAACGTTGGGAACCAGTGCCCGCAGCACGATAAGTCCCGGAGGGACGACTGACCGATCTCGCAGGGGTTCAGCCGTCCCTGTCGGGACTTATGCACCTCTAAACCCGCGCACCCAACGTGTTGAAACGTTGGGCTATTTTCGGCCATCCCTCCGGGATGAGGATGGTGAAATCCTAACACGGGTCATTTGCGACCTGACGCGGGCGGTTTGCGGGGGGCGTTATGCGGTTCGTCGGGAACCATCTCAAACAGGTTCGCCATCTCACTCGGAATTGCGCGGGGACGCCCGGTTGCGGCATCGACCAACACCCAATCGGTTTCCCCGTGCGCCAGGGTTTTTTGGTCTGCAGCCCGGATGAACTTGTATCGGCGCAGCGACCGCACTTTCCGGAAGTCAGCGACCCAGGTGAGAACGGTGATGGCTTCGCCGGCAAAAGCGGGGCTGAGATATTCAATGCGGTGCATGCGGGCGACCCAGGTTGCGCCAATCGCCTCCGTCATCCGGGTGCAGCCAGTGGCAGCGGAATGTTGAATAGCCGCATCCTGCATCCATTGCACGTAGGCGACATTGTTCACATGCCGGTTCCTGTCCAACACCTCCGCGGGCACTATGATTTCAAGACGATGAATCGGATTCATAACTGGTATTGTAGCAGGTTCCGCCCCAGCCTGCACGTAGCACTCATTGGAAACGATGGCGGCACACACAGCGAGGCGGCAAGCCGACGCCCCGGGCATCCCCGGCCAGGGCGGATTCAAGAACCTGCAAAATCGTAGCCGCCGACGGCAGTCGGCGCACTTTTCCTCGATTATCGGAGTGTTAGCGCCGACTGCCGTCGGCGGCTACGATTTCTTGAAACCACCCTGCTCCCCGGCAATGTGAAAAGCGCGGTCTTGATTATGGATTCCCCGGAACTTAAGATGACACATGCAACTGAATCAATTTCGACTCCAACAAACTGTGCTTGCCGCGGTGGGTCTGCTCGTCTGCAGTCTCAACGGATTCGGCAGCGAAGCGCGTTCGCTGGCCGAACGACTGGGCTACAAGGCCACCGACAAACTGCTGATCGTGAACGGCGATGATGCCGGGATGTGTCACACGGCCAATCTGGCCAGCATTGACTGTCTCGAAACCGGACTGATGCGTTCCTCCACCATCATGGTGCCGTGTCCTTGGTTCCCAGAAATCGCGAGCTATGCCAAGGCTCACCCGGATAAGGACTTTGGCGTTCATCTTAGCCATACTTCCGAGTGGGGCAAATACCGCTGGGGCCCTGTGGCCGGCCGCGATAAGGTTCCGGGTTTAGTGGACCAGGAAGGGTATTTTTGGCGTGAGGTGCCGGACGTCTATGCCCACGCCACCGCCGAGGAAGCCTTGATTGAAGGGCGCGCCCAGATCCAGCGCGCCCTGACGGCGGGCGTGGATGTCACCCATCTGGACTCGCACATGGGCACGCTCCAGCTTAACCCTGGTTTCGTGATATCCTATTTGCAGCTCGCGGCTGAGTTTGATCTTCCTGTGCGGATGGCGTCTCGCGAGACGCTGATCCGATTCGGTGCTCCGCAGTTGCGGGACGCGTTTGCAGCCAAAGGCATCCTTTCACCGGACTACTTTGTGTACGAAGAGCTGAAAGATGAACCGAAGAATGTGAAGAGTTTTTGGCTCGATGTAGTGAAGAAGCTCAAGCCCGGGGTGACCGAACTCTACATCCATGCCGGGCAACCGACCGAGGAACTCAAGGCCATCACCGGCTCGTGGTCAACCCGCTCGCAGGAATTCGAGACATTCACCCATGATGAAGAGATGAAGAAGCTGGTGGCCGACGATGGAATAATCCTGATCGGCTTTCGGCCTTTGCGGGATCTGCAACGCAAGGAGCGCAAAGAATCCGCACCTCACTAAACGCGCGTCAGGTTGGGCACGCCTGTTGCCCCCGGGAATGCCGCTGAATGAAGATAACCATCCACGCGCTTTCGTTCGCTGTCTCATTGATGGCGCTCTCCGTCCTGGCGGAGCCCAACGATGAAATCATGCGGACCACAGCCGACCGGTGGGGTTTTGAAACCAGCGTGTCGAAAACTCCCTTCGTCCCATTCGGCGTCAACTTTGTGCTGAATGAGAAACGCTACCTGAACCTGTTCGGGCCAGGTATCTATGATCGAGAACGCTATGAGCGCGTGCTGGCGGCGCTGGAAGGGCTGAGGTTCAACACGGTCAAAGTGTTTCTCCCGATTGCGCAGGTGCTTCCGGATCCCCAGGTTCCCGGTGAGGCCCGCATCGCGCCCGGCTATTTGGACAACCTGGAAGATTTCCTGCGCCTGGCCCATCGCCACCAGATCCGGGTGGTCGTCTGCCTGGCCTGCTGGGGCGGGAATGACATCAAATGGTGGCACGAGGGCGGAGAATATTTCGGGCGTCAGCCGTGGCGCACAGATCCGGGCATCGACTCGCTCGATGTGCTCACGCGCTTCTGGAAGCAGCTTGGCGCGCGTCTGCGCGACAATCCCGCCATCTTCAGCTACTCCCCGACCGTGGAATGGACTTTCCCCGCCGGCAACCTTACCTGGACACCGCCCACCAAACAGTCCGGACGCCTGGAGACGGAGCCCGGCCTGTTTTACTGGCGCGCATTCCTACAGGCACGCTACGGGTCCATTGCCGAACTCAACCGGGCTTACGGAACCGCTTATAACGATTTTCATGTCGTTTCGATCGTTGACTTCACCTATGACACCAAGGCCAGGCGCTACGCCGATCCGGCCGCCAAAATCCTGGACTACCAGAATTTCCGCGAGTGGGCATCGCGCCGGTACTTCAAGCCGCAGCTCGCAGCCATACGCGCGGCTGACCCGCGCCACATGGTCACCATCAGCAACCATGCCATCCGAGCAATCGGGCTTTGGGAGGGGGCCGCCCGCATTTTCACCGGGTTCGAGGTGCCCGAACAGTCGGACATGGTGGACTATCTCGTCACGCACGACAACCGCAGCGAGTCAGAACTCAAGCGCGGCCAGACCATCGAAGATGTCCTCCACGATTCCATTCTGCAGGCCCGGCTCTGCAATGCGCGCGCCCGCTTGCCGCTGATCGTCGAGGAGTTCACCTTCGCATCGTCCAACGCCCAGCGGGTCGCCGAAGGCCAGGCAAAAATGGTGCTCGGGACGGTTGGCCATGTCAGCGGATGGATGAATTGGTACCTGCAGTATCCTCACGAACCCAACGAGGCCGATACCCCGGGCGCCGACCGCAGCGCGGTGCTCGATGACGAGTTTCGCCCAACCCCCTGGGGGCTGCGCGCCCGTGACCTCATCGCCCAATTGCGCACCAACGACCTCTCCCGCCTGCCTCCAAAAACCACCATCCAACTGGACCGCCAGAAGGAACTGGTTCCTGTTGAGATGGGCACCCAGCTTCGTATCTGCCAGAATTGGACCAATTACCAGCATCCTATCGACTTCAACTGGCCGTCAAACCGGTGGATTGACCTCGAACTGCCTAAAGCGGGTGTTCCGGCCGCAAGCCAGAGCGCCTTGTCCATGAAGATCTATCAGCTTCCTCAAGGCGAGGTTGCCGCTCCCATCTCCATTACCGCGGGCGGGCTGCCGCTGCCCGTCTCGTTATGCTATGTTTCCGCCTATCCCTATAACAGACGCTGGCCAGGTCATCAGCGCACAACCGACCAGCGCGAGGTCGCCTATTTTGCGCGTCTGGCGGCGAAGGGACCGATTACCTTTCGATACACCCCCGCCCGCGCCTTTTCGGTTTGCACGGTTCGGCCGCTGTCGGCAAAGATCACTCCGACGGTAAAGGACGGCACAATCACCTTCACCCTTCCCCGGGCCGGCGGTTACTCGGTCGAGCTTGACGGTCTCCACAACGCGCTGCATCTCTTCCTCGATCCGCCCATGAACTACAGCGTCTCGCCCGATGCGCGAGGGGTTCGCTATTTCGGCGCGGGGGTCCATCGCATCGGCATCCTGCACCTGAAGGACGATGAGACGGTCTATATTGATGAGGGAGCCGTGGTTTACGGCTGCATCCACGGGGACGGCGTTCATCGCGTTCGGATTCTCGGCCGCGGCATCCTCGACAACAGCGAGAACGTCGAGGAGATACTCCGCAAAGTTGACCAGCTCGGAGACGGGTCTGTCGATGTCCGCAACAGCCGTCGCGAGCACACGATTCACCTCATTAATTCCAGCGACATCGAGATCGAGGGCATCACCATCCGCGACTCGTTGTGCTACAACATCGCCTGCTTCGGCTGCAGCAATATTTCGGTCAAAAACTGCAAGATCATCGGCTGCTGGCGTTACAACACCGATGGCATAGACTTTCACAACTGCCGCAACGCACGCGTCGCCGACTGCTTCGTGCGCACTTACGACGATTCGCTCTGCGCGAAGGGCCACCCCGGGTATCGCTACGACACCTGCGAGGACATTCTGTTTGAGAACTGCGTCGTATGGAATGATTGGGGGAAAGCGCTCGAGATCGGCGCCGAAACAAGCGCCGAGCATCTGCGCCGGATTACTTTCCGCGACTGCGATGTCATCCACGCAACCCATCCCGCCATCGACATCATGAATGTTGATTATGGCAGGGTGCATGATGTCCTTTTTGATGACATCCGCATCGAATACGATTCCGTCAGCCAGCGTCCCGCCATGCAGAAGAACGACGAGACCCCGTTTGTTGTTGACCCGAGGAGCACATACATGCCCTTGGCGGTCTGTTTCAACATACAAAAACACCCGGAATACTCGAACGGACTCGAACGTCGCGGCTATGTCTATGACATCAAGCTGCGCAACATCCGCATCTACGCCGATCGTATGCCCTCCTCCTCCCTCTACGGCTACGACGAGGAGCATCCTATCTCCGACATCACAGTGGACGGGTTCTTCCTCGGCGACCGGCGGATTACCAATCTTGAAGAGGCGGGGTTCCGTCTTGGCAAGCACACCCGCAACGTCAAGTTCCGGTGAGCTGATTGCGTGGAAGGAAAGCTAAGGAACCCGGAGTTGCAGGTCTCAGGTGTGGAGCGATGCGGCCAGTTTCTCAACGCCCGGCAACGCCAGCACTTCAATGCGGTCGTCCAGGGCGTAGTCCTTCTCCCCCGGATAGATGACGAAGAGACGTTGAAGTTTTAGATCGTCCAGCGCCGCGCGCATGGACTTGGTGGTGCGCGGCGCGTCTCCGAATTTGAACTCGAAGCCCCAGCGCTGGCCACCGCGAACGAGCATCAAATCCAATTCCGCGCCGCCGTGGGTGCCCCAGTAGAAGGCCTCGCCCGGCTCAGCGCGCAGGACGCGCAACACGTGGTCGAGCGCCAACCCCTCCCACGACGCCCTGAGCTTGGGGTGCGCCTGGAGCTCAGGCATGGAACGGATGTTTTGCAGGCCGTGGAAGAGGCCACTGTCGCGAAAATAGATTTTGGGCGCCTTGCGCACGCGCTTGCCGAGGTTTTCCGTCCAGGACGACAAAGATCGGATCATGAAGGCGCCGATTAGGATGTCGAGGTAGTGCTGGGCGGTCTTGTAGTTGATGCCGAGGGAGCCGGCGATTTCCGAGGCATTCCAGTTCTGTCCGTGATAGTGGGCAATCATGAGCCAGAACCGACGCAGTTGCTCGGCAGGGATGGCAATGCCTAGTTGCGGAATGTCACGGGTCAGGAAAGTGCGAATGAATTGCTGGCGCCAGTGGAAGCTGGCGTCATCGGAGCTACTCAGAAATGACTCCGGGAACCCGCCCCGCAGCCAAAGGGTGTCCAAATGTTCGAAGCCGACCTCGGTGCCATCGAAGCCACTGAGGTCAACGAAACTGATTCGTCCCGCCAGCGACTCAGACACGCCTTTGACCAGGTCGGGCGAGGCGCTGCCCAGTATGAGAAAACGGGCTGGGGTACCGGGGCGATCGGCCAGCACACGCAGCAGCGGGAACAGGTCAGGGCGGCGTTGAATCTCGTCAATGACGACCAGACCCGTGAGTTTGCCGAGCGTTTGCCGGGGCGCTTCCAGGCGGGCTAGATCTACAGGGTCTTCGAGGTCAAAATAGGACTGCGACTCGGTGACGAGGGACCTGGCCAAAGTGGTCTTGCCGCACTGGCGGGGGCCAAGCAGGGCAGTCACACGGAAACGAGCCAGAGAGTCCTGGATTTGCTGGCGATAGGACTTTCGGTTAACGGATGTCATGCGTGAAAAATAGGACATCAGATACTAAGTTTCAAGCATTATTGGTCGGATGGAAGATGGCCTTACTTGAAAATGTGAACTTATTGTGATCAAATCGCTGAAGGTAACTTCGCTTTTTGACTCGCTTGGCGGCCGCCTTGCGGGTTTACTCACGCTATCGGGTGCTCGGCGGGAAAGCGCCCTGGAATTGAAGCTGTGCTATGATGATCGGTCCGACATACTCGAGAAGCGGATGGTCGCAACAGTGTCGTGTCCCTGATTAAAGCCACGGAGATGCTCCCGACAGCCCATCGCTAAATGAACGTAAACGTAATAAAGCTATACTTATGACACCACAAAAAACCATCAGACTTGCGTGCATCGGCTGCGGTGCCCGCGCACAAACTTACACCCAACTGGCTGCGCGCCATCCCGACCGCTTCCAGATTGTTGCCGCTGCGGACCCGGTGCCGGAACGCGTTGAGAAAATCCGCCGCACGTCGGGCAACCCTGCCTTCCAGGGATTCCCGGGTGCAGAGGCGATCTTGTCGGCTGGAAAACTCGCCGACGTGATGATCGTCGCCACGCAGGACAACGTCCACTTCGACCATTGCCAGGGAGCCTTGCGGCTGGGCTACGATGTCTTGCTCGAGAAGCCGATTGCGACCCGGTTGGAACAGGTGCTTGAAACCGAACGGCTGGCGCGGCACTACGGTCGGCGAGTGATGGTGTGCTTCGTCCTGCGCTTCGCCGCCTTTTACCGCAAGGTAAAGGAACTTCTGGATTCTGGCGCCCTCGGCGAGGTTGTCTCCATCCAGGCCAGCGAAGGGGTTAATCCGTGGCACCAAGCCCATTCGTTTGTTCGTGGCCACTGGTCGGTTGTCGGCCAGAGTTCGCCCATGATTCTCTCGAAGTGCTGCCACGATACGGACATTGTTCACTGGTTGGCCGGGCGTCGCTGCACCCGGATTGCAAGTTTCGGCTCAGTGGAGTTTTTCCGGTTAGATCGCGCGCCCGCCGGCGTGCCCGCCCGCTGCACTGATGGATGTCCGGTGGGTGACACCTGCCCCTACAACGCCCTGCGCTACAGTGGCGACATGCGGGTTCCCTGGCTGGGCATGGTGTACGACCGAGCCCAGGACGCCTCCCCTGAGGAGGTGATGGCCTGGTTGCGCACCAGTCCGTGGGGCCGATGCGTGTATCGGTGCGACAACGACGCAGTGGACCGGCAGGTTCTGGCGATGGAGTTCGAGACCGGCGTCACTGGCACGTTCACCATGACCGCCTTCGCCACGGGACGGCACATCGAGATTTGTGGAACGAAGGCCGTATTAAAAGGGGGCGAAAGTTACCATAAACATTTCGGCGCGCACCTCATCCTGCTGCCGCACGAAGGAGAGCCGGTGCGCTACACCGTGCAGGCCGATGACGGGGGCTATGAATTGCACGGCGGCGGCGACGCGGGGCTGATCAACGCGCTGTACCACGAGATGACCAAGCCCCCGGGAGCCCCGTTGGAGGCAGGCATCGAGTCAACAGTCCATAGCCACTTGATCGCGTTCGCCGCCGAAGAAGCGCGACGAACCGGGCGGGTCGTGGAACTTGATGGGTTCGAACGGGACCACCGCAAGGGCGGCTGAGGTTTCGCGGAATCATGCCGAGAGTTGGCTCGCCATGGGCGGGGATTCTTTCGACGCCGCAAGCCTTGACCACGGCCTGTTTGGGGACATACTTCTTTTATGAGTTCAACCGATGTCATAGAGGCCGTGACCAAACTAAAGAACCTCTCCGAGGAAAGTGCGCACAAGGTCTTGTCCCTCATTGAAGATCTGGCTGAGCTTGAGGCCTTAGAGGATGCTCTCGATCTGAAGGACGCGCGCGAGGTATTGGCCGAAGTAAGAGCCGCAAGCTCCGCTTCTTCTACAGGCGCCAAGGCTGGATTTAGCAACAGCAGCGACGATAACTTGCCAGCTACGATTCCGTACGATCAACTGCGGCGGGAATTGGGATTGGACCGCTGATGTATCGGATCGAGTTCGCATCCCGTGCGCAGCGCATGCTCCGCAACCTGTCTGCGGATGTTCAACACCGCCTTGATCCAGCCATTCAAGCGTTGCGCCATGACCCACGCCCGCCCGGTTGTATCAAGCTGTCCGGCGAAGAATTCCTGTGGCGCATTCGAGTGGGCAACTACCGTATCGTTTATCAAATTCAGGATAATGAGTTGCTGGTGTTGGTGGTCAAGGTGGGGCACCGCCGCGAAATCTACTGCTAGCGCCCAGCCCTGCAATGCCGGGGTCGATGTCGTGTCCATCCACTGGGCAGCAAGCCCCGCGCCGAACCAAGGTGTGCCCTAAACTGCACCAGGAGCATCACAATACATTACGCCCCCAGTTGACCCGCGCAGCGTCATAAGCAATTTCTTGTCAGTCTGATAGATTAGCGCTAGAACTTAACAGATGAAATTCATGAGGCATGAATTGTGTTTTGCACGCGCGCGCCGAGCCTTTACTCTCATTGAACTGCTGGTCGTAATCGCCATCATCGCCATCTTGGCGGCCCTGCTGCTGCCGGCGCTTTCCAAGGCCAAGGAAAAGGCCCTGCGGGCGCAATGCATGAATAATCAGAAGCAGATACTCCTGGCGCACCTGATGTATCTCAACGAGAATCAAGATTACTTCAACGACGGCTGCAGCGACCCGAGCGAGGGGCTTACCAAACGTCATGGAATCGGGGCAATCCTTGGTATCATGGACGGGCATGTGGAATTCATCAAATGGGCAAAATACTATCAACTTGTGGCCGATCCAGTCAGGAACAGCCTCTGGTGCTACCCGGGCTCGTTCAACGGACGATGAAGAGCTTTCGTCACTTGAGTCTTCTGTCGGCTTTGGTGATTCTGTTGTCCCAAGTGGCTTTCGCCGCCTCGCGCCCTCCCAACGTCGTGTTCATCCTCGCCGACGATCTGGGTTGGAGCGACCTGGGCTGTTATGGAGGCGACCTGCACGAAACGCCGAATCTCGACCGATTGGCACGGGAGGGTGTGCGGTTCACCCAGTCCTATGCCATGCCGGTCTGCTCGCCCACGCGGGCCTCGATTCTCACCGGCCGGCATGCTGCGCGCTTGCACTACACAATCTGGCGTGAGGGCGCGCTCGAAGCCCCGCATGACCGCCAGCTTGTGCCGCCCGCAGCCATTGCCGATTTGCCAGCCAGCGAGGTGACCGTGGCCGAAGTTCTGAAAGGAGCGGGCTATCTCACGTTCCACGTGGGCAAGTGGCACTTGGGCGACGCTGCGCATTCGCCCGAAACGCAAGGCTTCGATCTGAACATCGGCGGCACCCATTGGGGCGCGCCCGCCACCTACTTTTATCCATTTAGCGGCCCGTCAGGCAGCTCCGGCGAGTTCCGTTATGTGCCCGGGCTGGGCCTGGGCAAGGCCGGGGATTACCTCACCGACCGACTCACAGACGAGGCGCTGAAGCTGATGAATCAGGCGGGGGAACGCCCGTTCTTTCTCAACCTGTGGTATCATTGTCCGCACACGCCCATCGAGGGAAAGGCCCAATTGGTGGAGCATTACCGAAGCAAGCTCAAACCCGGCCTCCACCATCAGAACCCCGGATATGCCGCAATGGTCCAAACCCTCGACGAGAATGTGGGCCGCGTCCTGGCCGGAATTGATCAGCGAGGGCTGGCGGATCGTACGCTGGTCATTTTCGCTTCCGATAACGGAGGCTACATAAACACAAACCGTGGCTTGCAGGTTACCGATAATTTCCCATTGCGGTCGGGCAAAGGCGCTCTCTACGAGGGCGGCATACGCGTCCCGCTCATCGTTCGCCTGCCGGGTGTCACACCCCCGGGTGCCACTTGCAACGAGCCGGTGATATGCACGGATTTTTTCCCCACGATTATCGAGCTGTGCGGCCTCGGCGGCTCCAGCCAACCGGCGCCCGGCAAGCCGCTGGATGGCCTGAGCCTGGTGCCGTTGCTTAGACAGCCCCAGTCTCAGCTCCAGCGCGATGCGCTCTTTTTCCATTACCCCCACTATTACCCCACCACAACTCCAGTCAGCGCCATCCGCTTCGGGGACTGGAAGTTGCTGGAATACTTCCAGGACCGCCACGTCGAACTCTACAGCCTGCGCGACGATCCCGGAGAGCACGATGACCTTGCGGCCCGGCAGCCTGAGCGCGCCGCCCAACTCCGCGCCCGCCTGCACGATTGGTGGAAAGAGGTGGGAGCGCAGTTGCCGGAGCCAAACCCGGCTTACCATGCCGAAAAGTCAAAGCCTGGCCCGTGACTGGAACCGGTCGGTTTGATTAACCGCGTCAAGCTGGATGCCTGGCAACCATGTCATTTCCCCAGGCCCAACTGCCCATCCAGCCAGTTGAAGGCATCGTCTTGCATTTCCCGGTTGAATTCATGCGGCGCATCGTAGAGCCGCGTGACCAGGCGGTCAGAAGCCTTCTGCGAATCCCAGATCGCACGCAGCTTTCCAAAGGCCTCTTCAATGGTCTTGGTTGGGAAAAGGCCATCGCGCCGGCCGCAGAGGAACATCATCGGCTTCGGACACGCGATACCCGCCACATCGGGATAGTCCAGTTCGCTGCTCAGACCCGGGTGGGTCATCGTGTAGGCTGATTGGCCAGTGGTCTGGTTGTTCCCCGGCACCATGAGACCCTTGCGTGTGGCCATCCAACAGACCGACACCCCGACGGCGATGCGATCCGAGAGAGCGGCGGTTTGCCACGTCCGGTAGCCCCCCACCGATAGTCCCATGGCTGCCACTCGCTTCGGGTCCACTTCGGACCGCGTGGCCAGAAACTCGGCAGCTCGCAAGTCTTCATGGGCGATGAGGCCAGCCCACGAAGCGCCGAACTCGAACAGGTTCGCGGACAGGGCCTGTTGACCGCCATAGCCACCCCCGCCCCGGTCCGACCAGTTCAACATATCGGTCGCCAGGCAGACGGCGGCGCGGCCAGGAGTTGCTCGCGAACCCTCGACCTGGCGGTGGCTCGCCAGGCTGCAAAATCGGGAAAGTCGCCGGAAAGCCACGATAGCCGGAACGTCATGCGCTCAGCCAGTCGCTGCTGGATTTGGAGGAAGACAGCCCGGAGTTGGAGGCGGAGTTGCTGAAGGCGATTGACGGCCCCTACACGCCATATTCTTCGGAAGAATTCCGCACGCTTGGCGAGCGGATCATTCGCGAGCAGCGCAAGCAGTGAGCTTGGCCGTAGCAAAGGCCGAGGTCTTCTCCGCCTTGCCCTGCATACGAACCAGATCACCGCGTTCTACAGCGATAAGTTCGAGGTGACGAAGGCATTGTGGGATCAGAGGTCTGAGCAAACAATCAGCTTTTCGGGCGTTTTAAGATAATTTCTGATGGGTTGGCTATTGAACGTGATAACGGATCGGCAGATGAAATTTGTCCAAGGTTACCGGGCACATGCCGTTGATGTCTTCGCAGAGGTGCCGGGCGGCATAGTCGATTTCCCAATCCATGAATCCTCTCAAGGTGACTTCTAAGCGCCCTCCTTCCAATTTCACATAGCCCGCTCTTTGGACAATCATCGCCAGCGCCGGCACAATCTCCTTCTTGCAATCATAGTGCTTTAAGAGTTGGCGGCACATTTCGGTTTTCAGGTTGCAGGCAAACACCTTGATGCAATCCAGAAACCGCTTCTCCTCGTGGTTGAGTTTCAACAGTTTTTCCCCAGCGTGAGCCTCATTAAAGCGGATTTCTGAGGGCAGTTTGTCCAACTGCCGATCCGTCAATACAATCTTACTTTCGACCACCGTGATGTCGTCCAGGATCTCCTTTTGGCTCCGGGGTGGGGGCCGGCGTTTGCTGGCCGGCCGATCAAGCAGTTGATTGGCTAATGCAATTGTCAGGCCGTTTAATTCACTCACCAGTCCCGCCCGCTGTTTCTTTAGTTCCCTGACCTCTGGGTTGTCCACCAGGGGCTGCTCTTCCAATTCCTCCAGGACATAACCCGGCGTGTAGTTAATCAGATGTTTGTGCAGCAGTTCCTTAATGGCATTCTCCTCTCCCCAGCGCCGACAAATCAATTGCACGATCGACTCCGCCCCGATTTCCTCGGCGGTGCCGTTGGTGTAAATGGCCGCTCGCTTTTTGTCCCTTCCATTTTGGATCACCACCGCCCGAATCTTCCCGTACTTGCTCATCGTCCGTGTGGTCTCCAGGTAGGGGATCACTTCGGCCTTCCGGATCTCATAAGTCACCTGGGCCACCCGGTTGAATTGCTCCTCCGCCAGATCGTTCACCCATTTATCCGAATATTTAGCCCAACTGATGAACAGCGCCCGCCGCTTGCCCTCTCCCTGATCTTTGCCCTCCAAGTAGCGGTAGAGCTCCGCGCTGTAGCCCTCCCGATCGAAGACCACGATCAACTGGTCCAGCCGCTCCTGACTGACTCCGGCTTGCGCCCCGATCCGTTTGGCCTTCTCGATCAACTCCGGTATCTTTTGCAGCAGATCCTCCGACGCTGAGCGGATCAAGAACAGCCAGGGGGCGAAGCGCTCGTCCACCACCAGAAAATGGTAGCTGCCTTTCATCGGCATCTGGCGCACGCCGTGCCAACCCTTGCTGATCCGATACAGCCCATAATACGGCAAGAAATGGCCATCGATATACATCACTCCCCACGCCGCCAGGTCGGACTTCAAATAGCCCAGCGCAAACCCATCGATCAAGGCTTCGCCTTTGCCCAACTTTCTCACCTTGTGCAGGAACCGCCGCAGCGTGAAAAGGCTCGGACTCTGCGTGCGTCCCAGCAATACGCCAAACTCCTCAGGATAAGCGCGCTTAAAGTCCTCCAGCGACCCAAACCCAAACACATCCAAATAGAACAACGTCAACCCCAACTCCTCCAGCCTGTAGCCTGCATGAGTCCCAATAGTGATGATTCGGCTCAACGTCGGAACAAAATTATATCGCGCCAGCAACGGCGCAAACAGCAGCCCGCCAGCATACGCATTGTATGCACCTTGTTCCAACCGATCCAAATAGACTCGCTGCGCCGGCCAATAGGAGTCTCGCCGCCATCCTCTTCCCAGGTCGGCAGTTCCGGCTATGGCCTCGCCTCCTGCAGCGTGGCCCTCTCCCGTTCCGCTTTGCGCCGCCCGCGCGCTGCCTGCACCGACTTGCTCCCTGGATTGGGCGGCAGAACCCTCCAAAGGCAGCATCAACTGCGGCTCAGGCTGGAAGGCTAAAAGCTCACCTTGGACCGCTGTGTCGCCGACGCCCTTGGGGGGCGGTTCGCCCAACCCGTTTTCCGCCAACACTTGTTGGATGCTCGGCACGCTCACCGCCTCTTGCCAGGTTTCCAGCAATCGCTGCTCAATCCCTTTCAGTTTCCAGATCCCCTCTCGAAAAACGATGTGCAAGATCTTACCACGCAACTCCGGAGTGAGCTTCCACCGACCTTGGGGACCCCGGCGCTCCGAAATCAGGCCCAGGATTCCCTCGCCAGCAAAATCCTTCAGGTATTTCTGTGCCGAGTTGACGTGCCGTCCAAACGCCTTCGCCAAATCCTCTTCCGTTCCCAACCCGCACTCATGCAACTGAACAATCACCAACCGAACGCACCCCTCATCCCCTGACTGCCAACTCATATAGGGTTTGCCCTTTACGATCACACGGGTCCGCCCATTGCCCTCCACCACTTGGATGGACTTCTCTGGCCGCCATCCCGGAAAATCGACGTCATTCATCGCGCGAGTTCTTTCTGGGCAACCCTCATACCAAAAAACCGCCCAACGAAAAACCCACAAGAAATTATTTTAAATCG
>Ga0194039_1001196_pt1 | contig 14195 bp, 12 predicted proteins | sample JunL228m_MetaG_FD_148679 | JGI IMG/M metagenome (GOLD analysis project Ga0194039, IMG submission 148679) | Anoxic zone freshwater microbial communities from boreal shield lake in IISD Experimental Lakes Area, Ontario, Canada - Jun2016-L227-8m | ecosystem: Environmental > Aquatic > Freshwater >... | reverse complement strand
GAGGAGGAGGAGGCGGCGGGAGAGGCGGGATGATGTTCACCATGCTCACCGAGGATTTTTTCTTCGGTGCCTCCTTCGGCGAAACGACAAAAAAAGTGACAGCACCGACAACGAGGAGGCCTGCCATGATCAGCTTGACCTTGTGTTTTTCGAGGAACCCCTCCTCGTCATCGTCGTCGGGAGAAACCATGATTTTTATTTCGGCCCCTGGGTTGCGAGGCCGATTTGGGTGACTCCGACGCGGCCGATGACATCGAGCACGTCCATGATCATCTGGTATTGGGTGCCGCGGTCGCCGCGCACGACGATCGGGAAATCCGGATTCTTCGCCTTGTGTTCGGCGAGCTTGTTTTCGAGTTCGGCGAGCGTGACCGGCACGGTGTCGAGGAAGATTTTCCCCTCGTTGTTGACGGTCACCGCCTTGCTTTTCGAGCCGCCGACCGCCGGAGCCTTGCTGCCTTTCGGAAGATCCACTTTCACCCCCTGCACGCCGGCGGTTGTCATGATGATGAAGATCAGCAGCAGCACGAGGTAGAGATCCACCATCGGCGTGACGTTGATGTCATCGTAGGCTTTGTCGTCGCCGACTGTCATGCGTCCTCCCGGATTTCCAGCCGCGGCACCGGGACTCCCATCTCGCCGGACGGCGGATAGAACTCGGCCATCTTCGTGATGAACTCATCAATGAAGAGGTTCATGTTCGTGGAGGTGTCTTTGATCCGGCTGCTGAGGTAGCTGTAGATAAAGAGCGCGGGGATCGCGACCAAGAGGCCGGCGACGGTGGCCAGCAGCGCGCTCGCGATGCCCGGCGCGATCGAGTTCACCTCGACCTGTCCGGTTTTCGCGATGACAGCGAACGTGATCATGACGCCCATGACCGTCCCGAGCAGCCCGACATAGGGGCCGCCGGCGATGCTGATCGTGAGGTAGATGAGACCGTTGCTCAGGCGGTGCATCTCGTGCATGAGCCCGGAGTCGAGGCTTGCCTTGATCGCCTGGATCGAGCGCGCCGAGAGGCCGTTGAACCGTTTCTTTTTATCCTCCATCCGGTGGCGGATTTCCTCCGAACCGATGTGGTAGATGTGGTAGAGCGGCGACTGCTTCATCAGCTTTTGAACCTTCGTGCTCGCCTTGCCGCCGAGGCTGCTCACGCTCTCGGCATTCGAGTGGTCGAGCGCGGTGAGGTCGCTGGCCATGTGCTTCCACTGCCGCAGGAACTCGTCGCTGCCCTTCTGGATTTTGTTCAGGTAAAGAAATTTCTGGATCGCGACCGTCCAGCCGACGATCGCCATGATCGCGCAGAAGAACACGACCAGCCAGCCGTCGAACATCATGTTTTTAGCGATGTCGCCGAAGAGCATGATGTGTTCGAGAGCCGCGTTTTTTCCGCCGCCGTGGCCGCCTTCGTCCTCGCCCGTGACGACCAGCTTCGTGCTCGCGTCGTTGCCCGCCTGGCTGGTGTAGGCGAACTGGACCCAGCCCGCGCCGCGCGCGGCCTTGGAAATTTCGAGCTCATCCATCTCGCCGACGAGGCCGTTTTTTCCCTCGTTGTCCGCCCCGAGTGTTGCCCCGGTTGTCAGCGTCGGCAGGGGCACATCGAGTTTCGCGTATTCTTTTCCATCCAGGTAAAGCGTGGTGGAGGCATTCGTCGCGACGACGGCGAGATGCTTCCAGACGCTGGCTGCAAGCGGTTCTCCGGGCGGGGTGCGGTGGGTGCCCGTGCCGTCCTGGATTTCCACGTAGGGAATCCCGTTCGCGATGCCGGTCTGGAAGCGGTTCGTCCCGTCGCTCCAGTCGAAGAGCACGCCTTTTTCATTCAGGGCCGTAGCCTTGACCCATGCCGAGAGCGTCATCGGCTCGCCTTCCTTCCACTGGAATGTCGCGGAAGCCGGGATTTTTATCGCGGTATTTCCGAGCAGGCGCATGCCCGGGCCGATCAGAGCCCCCTCCGAGAGCGTGCCGCCGGAGGTCGCGTTGTTGGCATTTTTTGTGGCGTCAACCGGCGTTGCGACGGCGAAATGGTAGGCGAGCACCGTGTCGGCGTCATACGTCGCCTTCGGGTCGCCACCCGCCTCCATCTTCTCGCCCGCGACCCCCGAATAGAGCCAGAATTTGATTGGCGCGCCCGCCGGGATCTCCGGGACTTTCACCCAGACGAACGCCTCGTTCATGAGGGGATCCCATTTTTCGATCTGGTGGTCGAGAATCGTCTTGTTGTCGGCGGCGACGAAACGCAGATCGCTGCCTTCCTCGCGCGCCGCCGCGAAATTGAAATTCCCCTGGTGCAGGCGGAGCAGGACGAGCGAGTTTCCCGCGGGTTGCGAGATCTCAAACCCGGACTTCCCGGTATCCACGGTGACCGGTTTGCGCGCCGTCCATTCCTTGTTCCACCAGTCTCCGGCAGGCGCGGCGGAGGCCAGAGAGGCAGTCAGCATGGCGAGAAGAACGAGCGTTTGTTTTTTCATGAGAGGATCAGAGTTCGGCCCAGAGTCGGAAGGAAAAGAGCGGCTGGTTCGCCACGGACGGGCCCTGCGTGATTTGCGGGATTCCGACAAGGAATTCGCCGTTCACATGGTTGAAGATTTTGATGGTGGTTCCGATCCCGTAGCTCCAGAGGTTGAACTGCGATGTCTGCTGCGGGAGCGGGTCGTTGAGCGTGGTGACGCCTCCGTCGAGAAAGGCAAACACCCGCCACTCGTGACCCTCGCCGAGCCAGGACAGAAGCGAGGGGGATCGGAATTCCAATGTTCCGCAGAGGGCGTTGTCGCCGACGACAGCCGACTCAAGATACCCGCGCACGGTGCTCGCCCCGCCGAGGCTGTATTGTTCGCTGTCCACCAGCGCGTTCATGGTCGCCTGGCCTTGGACCTCCGCAAAAACCTGGAAATCCCACGGCAGCTTTTGCGTGTGCCCGAGGCTGCCCCGGAAGTAGAAAAAGTTGCCGTCCGCGTTGTATCTGCGGTTGTCGAATTCAAACTGCTCCTGGGCGCTTGTGCCGCGGAAGCTGAACGTCACCCCCGCGCTCAGCTCGGTCTGGTAATGCTTCCCGACCGATGCCGCATTGTAGTTGATGCTGAACGGCCAGTAGGTGATCGGCGAGGAGACAACGGAATCCCCCAGCACGAGATCCTGCGTGAAATGCTTGTAGTCCATCCCGATGCTCGCGGAGTGGAAGAAGCCGGTTTTCGCGGGCAGGTTCACGAGGAATCGCGCCCCGTAGATCTCGCCGTTGCCGAGCGAGTTTCCGCCTCCAAGCGTCGAGACCTGGCTGTTCTGGCGCGTGCCCTGGATCATCAGCCCGAGCCAGTCCACCGCCGGATGCCGCGCGATGTAGTAGGCCGAGTAAACGAGCGCGTCGCTCGGCCGCTGCGGGGCGATCTGGAATCCCGCCCCGATCGTGTGTCCGAGCTGCCAGAGGTTGTCGTAGCGCACCGAAAGATCCAGGCGAAGCGGCGTCGTGTTCGCGCTGTAGCGGTTGTTCAGCTCGATGCTGCCGTGCAGCGGGAGCTTGTCCTTCACGGTCAGCTCGACATCCACCGTGCCGGGGATGGCCCCCGGCTTCAGCGAGGGCGTGATCTGCCGGTCGGCGAGCTGGTTCAGCGCGATGATGTCGCGCTGGACATCGTTGAAATTCGGAACCGTCCCCTCGGCGAGCGAGGGCGCCATCTTTTTGATCTGCTCGACACTGTAAAACCGGGATCCCTTCACCCGGAGCCGCCCGACCGGCGCCTCGGTGACCTGGAGGACGATGATCCCGCGCGTCGGGCGCTGCGGCGGGACGTTCACCGAAACCGTCTGGTATCCCAGATCCCGATACGCCTTCTCGAGTGATCCCCGCGCGTGCTCGACATCCTCTTCAGTCCGTCCCGGCCCGAGATACCCATACACCGCCTTCTCGACCTCCCCGTGCGGCAACGTCCGCGCTCCGATCACACGGTATTCCTGAATGTAAAGTGCCTTGGGCGTCTGCGCGTTGATCTGATCCGCCACCGCCCGCGTCAAAGGCGGCTCGCCGGCAGGGCTCTGCGCGCCGGAAAACGCCGAGGAAACCCAGACAGCAAGCGCCACAAAGCTTGCGACAGCAAGCCTCCTTGCCGGAATCCCGACAAGTGCTCTGGAGTGTTTTCTTTCGATCGGACGGATCACGGGCAAAGTAAGCCTCGTCCCTCCCCCCGCCAGCAACCGCAGGTATGTTACGATTTTGTCACAATGGAATTTTCGGATGGCCGAGTGCCGCCTCGTCGCTTCAGGCGAGTCGTCTGTAAACGCCGATGCGGTCGAGGAGGGTCAGGTAGTAGTCGGCGCGCACATCGCCCCGATCAGCAGTCGGGAGGTTGTGGAATGTCTCCAAGGTTTCGAGGCGTTGGAAAAGATCGTTATATTTGTCCGCCAAGCCGGCATGGACTGATCGAGCCGATCAGCGTGTGGGAGCTTGAGGCAGGGAGCCTGAGATACCAAGTGCCAAGGTTCCAGAGAAAGGCTGTGAACTTGATTTGCAATGTTACAGCTTTGTCACAAAGCGCACCTTGCCAGCTGGCGGCACTTCCGTAGAACCATTTCTTTTTCAAGAAATCCAAAATATGAAACGCCACGCCCACCTGACAACACATCACGCATCATGGAAAACACCGCCGCCGTTCGGCGGCATGGTGGCGAGTTCCCGATGCTCGATTCAGGCGGTCTCTCGCGCGCTGCACGCGCTGGCGGGGAATAAAGGGTAGCGGATGCGGAATACTGTTCTAATCATAGAGGATGAGGCCGACGTGGTGGATCTGCTGCGCTATAACCTCGAGCGCGCGGGATTTGACGTGCTGGTCGCGATGGTCGGCGACCTGGGGCTCCAGGCGGCGAGAGAGATGTGCCCGGACATCATCGTCCTCGACCTCATGCTTCCCGGAATGGACGGTCACCAGGTCTGCCGGGCTCTGAAGGAAGACCCCAGCACGGAAAGGATCCCTATTGTGATGCTCACGGCAAAGGGGGACCCTCACGAGAGAGTGAAGGGGCTCGAGCTCGGGGCAGACGATTACGTGACGAAGCCATTCAGCCCGAGAGAGCTGGTTTTGCGGATTCAGGCCCTGCGGAAGCGACATTGCGGCGAAGTCGTGCAGGTTGATGGGATCACACTGGATAAAACAAAATTCGAAGTCCGGCTTGATGGGAAAAGGCTCGGCCTGACGACGACAGAGTTCAAGCTTTTGAGCCTGATGCTCGAGCGGCGCGGCCGCACGCTCACCCGCGAAACTCTGCTCCTCGACGCATGGAGCGGCCAGAGCCCCTCGCTTGGTGTCCGCACGGTGGATACCCACATCCGACGCCTCCGGAAGAAGCTTGGAAAGCATTCTGCCCGGCTTGAGACGGTCTGGGGGAAGGGCTACCGCTTCTATGCGGTGGCTGGCAGCTGAGCGCGATTCCTCTCCGCTGCCTTCTGAGCCACGCAGTCCGGAGCATCGTCATGATTGGGGTATTGCGCATCGCCGGCAAAACAGGCAGGGGTGCAACCCCCGCCAGCAACCGCCCGAATGTCACGATTATGTCACAAGAAAGCGGTTGTTCACCGTCAGGGCCGATCTCTATCACACCGGCGATGTTCACCCGTATCACGAGCGGTTGCCCCCGACGGCGGCGGTTTTTCAAACCGCCAACCGGCACCGCGCCGTCACGGGGGAAGTCCGCATTCTCAAAACACCCGCCATTTACGCCATGACACAAAGTCCAGAAGCAACTCCCGCCGGAGAATTTTTTCCTGACCCGCCGGTTGTCGGCGCGGCCGGGCCGCTCTCCGGGCTCACATGGTGGAGCGCCGGGCTGATCGCATTCGGGTTTGCTCCGGTGCTCATCGAATTCTTCTCGAATATCTGCCGCCTGTCGCACTACGAGTTTTTTCCGAGCGCTCTCGCCGCCGGCGGTCTTCTCGCCTGGTCCCGGCTGAAGGAAGTCCCCCGCCCATTGAACGCCGGGCAGCCGTGGGTGACTCTCCCGATCCTGTTGTTTTCGTTTGCCGTTCTCGCGCTGGCCATTTTGCTCTGGTCTCCGTGGCTCGGCACCATTGCCGCCCTGGTCTGCCTGGCGGGAGTGATCTGGTGGCTGGGCGGATGGGAACTCTTGAAGCGCATGATCCCCGCCTTGATCATGATCATGGTCATCATCCCTCCGCCTTTCGGGTTGGACAACACGCTGACATTCTTTCTGCGCGGGATTGCCACCACCGCGAGCAGCCGCGTTCTGGATCTGCTGGGGGTCGTCCACTGCGTGAGCGGAAATGTCATCGAACTTCCCCGGAAAAAGCTGCTGGTCGAGGAAGCCTGCAGCGGGATCAACTCGGTCCTCTTTATCACGGCCGTCATGATTTTTTATCTTCTGTGGCGCCGCCGGTCATTCTGGTGCTATCTCATCTGCCTTCCGGCGGCGATAGGCTTTGTGCTCATGGGCAACGTCGTGCGCATCACCCTGTGCACGTGGCTGCAATTTCACAACGGCATGGATCTCCTGAGCGGATGGAAGCACGAAACCCTCGGCCTCATTCTGGCAGCCATTTATATCGGGCTGGTCATGAGCTTGGAACACCTCCTCCGGCCGCGGGCCGTCGGGGAGAAGGATCCGGGAAAAGAGAACCCGCCCGCCGGGACGCCGTCCGTCTCGCCTGCGGCCCGCCGCCGGATTTCCCCGGCATGGGGTTGGGTCGCCGGCATTCTCTTCGGCATCATGGGCCTCGCGGGGGCCGCACGCTGCTATGCCTACCATCAGGATAAGAAAAGCATCTTTCGCGCATCCGGTCCGTCGGCCTTGCGCCAGGGTGCCACGTTCGATCTGCCAAAACAGATCGGGACATGGACACGGGCGACCTCCGGGGAACCGACGCTGAAAAAACTCGAGACGATCGGGCTTTCGTCCATGCTCTGGCAATTCACGAGCCCTTCGCAAACGAAGGTGGCCGTCGCTTTCGACTATCCGATCTGGGGGTATCACGATGTCACCGCCTGCTACATCGGGAATGGATGGGACATCTCAAGACGCGAGCGCATTGCCAAGGACGACAAGTCCCCGCCCTGGCTCGAAATGAACATGAGAAAAGACACCGAGGGGCACGGCGCACTCTGGGTCGCCACGATCAACGAGCGCGGGCAGTGGATGGAAGTGGCACAGGTCAAAAGAAGTTTTCGCGACCGTTTGAAAAGCCTCGGAACCATCGGGGGCTCGGAGGAAACGAGCTACAGGGTTCAACTTCTCGCCATAAGCGCGATCCCGCTGACAGCCGACGAACGCGAGTCGTGCACCCGGCTGTTTCTGGAATCCAGGTCGCTGCTCGCCCGGCAGTTGCTCGGGCAGATCCCCGCTCAAACGAAGGCCGCGCCATGAACCCGATCAAACGCTTTCAGGATGGGATGATCTCTTGGTTTGTCACATGGCCGCAAAGGCAGCCCTGGAAGGATGCCCCCGCTCTCCTCGCGTTCCTGCTCGGCCTCGCCTTCCTCTGGGTCGTGTTTTTTTGGGATCCGATGGTCGTCCGCTTCCATTATGGCCGGTTTGTTAACTCCGCATTCGGCAAAGGCGATTATCAATCCGTTCTCATCGCCAACCAACGGCTTCTGGCCCTCGCCCCCTCCTGGCGCAACCAAGCTCTCTTCAGCATGGCCCTCGCCCACCAAGGCCTCGGACACCAGGACAAGGCGTTCGCCCTCCTGCAGGAAGTCGCCCCCCCGGACCGTCCGGTCTTCGCGCCCGCCCACCTGTATGTGGCCAAATCCCTGCTTCGGCAGCCCGATGCCACCCGCCGGTTCCTGCCGCTCATCCTGGCTCAGTTCAACCAAGCCCTCGCCCTCGAGCCGGATTCCATCGAGGCCAATGAGGGCCTGGGGGCGATCTACTCCTCCCAAAAAGAATGGACGCTCGCGGAGAAATGCTTTTCCGCCATCATCAAACAAAAGCCCGAACACATGCTCCTCCTCGCCCGCATGGCCAGGGAACGCAGCGACGAAAAATCCGCCGAAAACTGGACGCGCGACGCTCTCGTCCACTTCCAGAAGGCGGTCGGAAAATCCGCCGCCGACAATCCCAAAAACCGGATCCCCTATCTCGAAGCGCTCATGATGCGAAACGATTTCGCGAAGGCAAAAGCCGTCCTGGACGAAGGCAGGAAGCTGTCCGGGGATGCCCCCTACAAACCTGTTGCGGGCTTGGTTTGTGCCGGTTTGGCACGGGAAATCGCGGCCAAGGAACCGGACAATTTGGACGCCCGGATCAAACTCCTTCGCGAAGGGATGGACGCCAACCCCAAAGATGTGTCGCTGTTGGTCCTCCTGCCCGGACTCAGTGAACGGGACGGCATCGAGTCCGGAACGGCCGGCGACCGGATCCTCAAAATGGTGGACGAAAAAGACGTCTGGCCACCGCTCTTCTTTGTCGCGGCAAAAATCGCCTGGGAGCGCCAAGACACGGACGGCATGAAGACGTATCTCGCCCGGGCGTGCGAGGCTTTTCCCAAGGCTCTCCCGATGGCAAACAACCTGGCCTCGGTCATCAACCGCAACGGCAGAAAAGAAGATCTGCCGTTCGCCCTGGAGATGATGGATTACGCCGTGGAGCAGGACAGCAGCCAGCCGCTCTTCCGGCTCAACCGCGGCCTGGTTCTCCTGTATTCCGCCAAGCCTCAGGACGCACTGCCCGACTTCCAGTTTGCCTTGGAGCACTTGGAGGACAAGTCCCCCGCGCATCGGGCGCTCTCGGAGGCCTACCAGGCCATGGGCATGAGCAATCTCGCCCAAGAACACCGCCCCCTCGTCAACCCTCCCGCAACCAGCGCGGCCTCCCAGACTCCGCCGCCTTCTCATAACGAAGAAACCGGAAAAAAGGCGGACTGAATTTCCGGCATTATTGGAGCGGCTCCAATAAACACAGGGCCACATGGAACACGAAGCGCGCTGTAGCCGCGCCCGTGCCGGGCGCGCCTCCGAGGGCTCACAACGCTCCTTGCCAACACGCCCGACACGGGCGTGCTACAACGGAAACCGCTCTAGCGGCGCTTCCGCTTCGCGATCTTCTTCGCCTTCCGCTTCTTCTTCGACGGACGTTCTCCGGAGCTTGGCGCGGCTCGCCCGGGACGCTCCAAAGCGGCCTCCAGCGCGGAAGAAATGATCTTCGTCATCGTCGTTCCCTCCCGCGCTGCGCGGACTTTCAGCTCCCGATAAATTTCCTCCGGAATCTCCAGCGTGGTCTTCATTCTTGCAGATTCCCAGATTCCCAGAAATCTGTAAACCCAGAAATCAACGGAGGCCAGGAAACCCCGGCCTGAAAGAAAATCCCGTGCGGAGCACTGCCCCGACGCCATGCGGCCAATCCCAGCCTTCCGGTTTCAAGTTTCAGCCTTCAGGTTTCCCGCGTCCCCTCCAATCGCAACCAGCCTATGCAGATGGACATGCGTATGTGACGAAATTGTTGCAATACTCCCCTCGGCAATGCGGCGGGTTTCGAGGATTCCTCACCGCGTCAGAAAGGCGAAGGGTCATCGCAGTCCGGGTGGTTCGAGCCGCTGACAACAAAACCAAAACCAAAAAAGCAAAATACCACAATGAAACAAATCCAATCCAAGTTGCGTGCATTGGCACTGGCCGCGGGATCGCTTGCGATCACGATGGCCGGAGCGAATGCCGCCAACACATACTACGCGGCGGGCGATCTGGTGCTCTACTTCCAGCAGGAAGGCAGCACCAACACGATCTACGCTGACCTCGGAAACGCAGCAACCGCATTCCGTGGCGCGGCCACGGGACCGGACGCCGCAAATAAGATCGACTTCGTCAACCTCAATACACAGCTGACCTCCGCCTTCGGAGCAAGCTGGGCCACGGCCACCAACCTGTATATGGGAGTTGCCGCTTATGTGGGAACCAGTTCGTTGAGCAACACCCTGACAAACGGCGATCCTTCGCGCACGCTCTACGTTGGCGCAAGCCGCGCCGGGGCGGGTACGATCGGCTCCGCAAATTCCACGGGTTATAACGTGAACACCGACAGCGCCATGACCACCGGTGCGACCGGCATCCAAAACATGTTGTCACCGTTTGCGGATTCCACCGGGGTCAACGGCTACAATGCGGCGGCCGTTGTTTCGCCGACGAGCGTCTCGAACATTGACAATCAGAACCCGTTTTTGTCAGCGGGGATTCAAGGCACCGCCTTCGGCGTCTTCGGCGGCGGCGTCCAGCAGGTCGGCGGGACGATCGCTTCAGGCACCAGCTTCGGCTCGGTGTCGAATGTGGCGTTCGCGGCGGATCTCTACCGCATCGAAGCCAGGAACAACATTGTCGGGCAGGTCGGATACACCCCGGAAACCGCTCGCGTGGGAACCTATGAAGGTACCGTCACGCTCAACAACGCGGGGAGCGTATCGTTCCAAACTTCCGCCGTTCCGGAGCCTTCCACATATGCCTTTTTCGGCATCTCGGCTCTTGGCATCGGCTTCATCGTAGCGCGCCGCCGCAAGGTCAACGCTTAATTGGTATAATCAACTCAACAAAAACTTAATTCTATAAAAACTATGAAACTCAAATCCATTCTCGGCGGCACCGCATTGGCGCTCGCCTTCCTCGCGTCGGCCCAGGCCGATGTCACTGTCAACATCACCGGGGCCACGGCGTTCCGTTCGGCCACCCTGGCGAGCATCAAAGCCCGCTATTTGGCCGCAGGAACCCCGATGTTCAAGTTCGCCCATGATATGGCAACTGCAGGCGGAACCACCTACACCGGCGCGACCCGTGCCATTTTCATCGGCAATTTTCCCGGTGTCACTGGAACGACCACGATCCGGTGCTGCTTCACGGGATCCGTCGAAGGAATCCGCGCGCTGATCCCCGGTGTCACGGATCCGCTTCCTCCGACCTACTACCAGTCGTCGCTTTTGAGCGGCACGACGGCAACAGCCGCCGGGGCCGAGCTGGCCAACCAAGGGGAAACCGGTGCGGCAGCTCTGGGCGGGATCTCGGATATCGCGTTCTCGGATGTGACGAAGTCGTCCACTCCCTACAGCGCGGCTTCGCTCCAGCCTGCGACCCCTGCAGCCGGCGTGATTTTGTTCACGATGATCGGCAACAAGGGTTGGCCGAGCTCGGTCACGAGCATCACGGCCCAGCAGTTCCGTGCTATTTTTGGCAAGGGCTACCAACCGCTGAGCCTTCTGACCGGCAACGCCACCAATACCGATTTAGTCTTCGCCACAGGGCGCAACGACGGATCGGGCACCCGCACCACCTACCTCGCGGAAACCGGCTTTGGAATTTCCAATACCGTCCAGCAGTTCGTGGCCAACACATCGAACGCGACCGCGCTGACACAGATCCAGCTCGTCCCCGCAGGCGGCGTCAACAGTCCGGTGCTTCCCGGCCAGTCGGCGAAAAACGCCTCGACCGTCTGGGGTCTGGATGTTGACGGCAACGGCGGCTACAACAGCGGCAGCACGCTCAAGACTGACCTTGGCAAAACGAGCACCTCGGTGACCGTTTTGGACGCGAGTGGCACTGATGCGTTCGGAGCTCCGGTCAACCTTTACCTGGTCACCTGGCTGTCGCTGAGCGACGCGGCGGGCGCAAGAACTAACGGGGCGACGATCCTCGGCTACGAGGGGGTGATCCTGTCCGACTATGCGACCAGCGGAACCTTGAGCACGGCTGACAAGGCAAAAATCACCAACGGATCCTACACCGCTTGGGGATACGAGAACATGTATCTCCGCAACGATGTGACGAGCGGCGACAAACTGGCCGTCTACACCGCGATCAAAGGCAACCTCACGCTCAGCGGCACTGCGGGCATTGCCCTCACCGACATGGTGGTCGGTCGCACGGTGGACGGCGGCACGGTCGCTCCCTAAGAAATCCTAACCCCTGTTTGAGATGCCGATTCATCAGGGCAACAACAAACAGAAAACATTGCAACTGGCGCCAGATCCATTTCTGGCGCCAGTTTGCTTTGGAAACATGAGGAGAAAACAGAAGGGCTCGCGCGGTGGCGTTGAGAACACAGAGCAAATTTAGGAAGGCCGTTGTTCTTAAAAACTCTCCGCGTGCTCCGCGCCTCCGCGTGAAACTTCCTCTCTTTCCGCGTGATTTCCCTGATGCCTCCAACACAAACCGCTTTTTTATGAAAATTCCCATCCATGTCGCGGGCTACATTCTGGTGCTTGCCGTGTCCGTCTGGTGCGTGAAGGCTGGGTTAGACATCCGGTGCGCATCTTCAAAAGTTGAAATTGTGGGGAGCATGGGCGACCCGCCTGTGGGGGGCACTGCCCTGCGGTGCGAATCTCAGTCTTTAAACGGGCGGGACGCGCGTTCCCCCTGTGCCCTCCCTGCTTCCAGTGCTCCCGCCGTCCAGCAAATGGTGGCTCCGGCGACGCGCGCCGGGTCGGAGCCCGGTGTTCATTATGGCATGGCACAGGAAGCGATGCCGACTGCCACCCGGCCCACTTCCTCAACTCCTGTTCTGCCGCCTGTGAGTTCTCAGGAATCCAGGCCGAGCACCTCCGGGCAACCGACATATCCAGCCGGTCATAGCACGATTTCTTCGGCGGCGGTTTCTTCGAGTGCAAATCCCGCAGCCGCCGATCCGGGAGCGTTCGAGCTGGATCCGGGAGTTCCCGCGCCGGCCGCCCTGATGCCGCCCCCGGGGAACCAATCCCCGGCCGCCGCCGCCGCGCAGCAGCAGCTTGCCGATGCGTTTGTGCAGGATGTGAATGCCGCCCTCAACCAGCCCGGCACCACCGATGCCGCAGCCAGCGACAGCTACTTCCACTCGCTCGACAAAGCGAACGAGCAATACCGCGCGCTCTATGGCAACGATGCATACAACGGCGCAAGCCTACAGGCGGGGATGGATGCCCAAGCCGGCAAGTAGCGCTCTCTATTTTGAGGCGCCGGAACGGAAAGTTTTTTGCAGTTCGGCGGCTTTGTTCTTCGCCTGCGCCAGTTCGTCGGGATTCAGTCCGGTCCGGATTTCCTCGAGAAGTTTTTCTGCCGTGATCTCCCCCTGGCCGGCGGCAACGAGCAGCCAGGTGAGTGATTCCATTCTTTTAGCGGCCTCTTGATTTTCCGGGCCGAGCAGGCGGCCGAGGTTGGCCTGCGCTTTCGCGTGGTTCTGTTCGGCGGCCTTGCGATACCAGCCTTCGGCCTGAGCGGCATCGCAAGCGACTCCCTGGCCATGTTCGAGCATCACGCCCACAAGATTTCTGGCGTCGGGATTCCCGGATTCGGCGGCCTTGAGAAGATACGGATAGGCCGCCGCATAATCCGCGGACTGTCCGTATTTTCCGAAGTAAAGAATCGTTCCGAACGTATGGGCTGCGTCCGGTTGACCTTGGTCTGCCGCCGCCTTGATCCACTTCCGGCCCTCCTCCTCGTTCTTCGCGCCCCCTTTTCCTTCGGCGAGCATCATGCCGAGATTCAGCTGGGCTTTCGGGCCGCCTTTCTCCGCGCCCTTGCGAAACCATTCGACCGCCTTCGAGGCGTCTTTTGTCACGGCGATCCCGTTGGCATAGAAGAACCCGACCCCTCCCATCGCCTCGGCATGGCCCTGATTCGCGGCGTATGTCATGAGCTCGAACGCGCGAAGAGGATTTTTCTGGACTCCGTCTCCTTTGAGGCAGGCCCGCGCGAGTTCAAACTGCGCATCTGCGTCCCCCTGTTTGGCTTTTTCTTCCAAGGCGGGAATGTCTGTGGAAAACAACAACGATGCCGTCAGGACGGCCCATGCGGATATAAGGATTGGAATTTTCACGAAGAGGATTTTACAAAAAACCAGCCATTTTGCATGTAATAATTCTGTCACAATTTCCGCCCAGTGGGCGGGGTCTTCAGTTTTCGGTGTTCAGGGTGACCGCCGGGAAAAACGAGAGATTCAGAAAAAAAGGGGACCGAGTGCTCTGGAGGCCAGACAGACGAAGAGAAAGCGGAACGGCAACCCCGCGCGCGATGCCCGGCCGTTCTGAACGCTGAAAACTGAATCACCGAAAACTTCAGTTCGCCTTTCCCGCTCGCCCGCAGCACGTCAGGGTGCATCTCCGAGATAAGTGCAAACCAAAGATCGGGGTAGGAGCGGGGATGCAACTCCCCGCCCCTCCCACCAAACCGGACAGGCGGATTTCCCGCATCCGGCTTTCCAGTCAGCATTTTGCTCCTTGTTGGAGGCTGGTCAGTTCCCTTGCTTGG
>Ga0194039_1001194_pt1 | contig 14199 bp, 17 predicted proteins | sample JunL228m_MetaG_FD_148679 | JGI IMG/M metagenome (GOLD analysis project Ga0194039, IMG submission 148679) | Anoxic zone freshwater microbial communities from boreal shield lake in IISD Experimental Lakes Area, Ontario, Canada - Jun2016-L227-8m | ecosystem: Environmental > Aquatic > Freshwater >... | reverse complement strand
AAATAGCACTATGCAAAAGATTATATTTTTTGATACTGAAACGACTGGTAATACAGAAAAAGATTTTTTATGCCAACTAGCATACAAAGTAGACACAGAATCATTTTGTGGACTTTATAAACCACCAATCAAAATTCCAGCTGAAGCCTCTGCCATACACCACATAACAAACAAAATGGTTGAAAGTAAATCCTCTTTTTCAGAAAGTTCTGATTATAAAAAAATAAAAAATACTTTTGAAGAAAAAGACGCTGTTGTAGTTGCTCATAATGCTCTGTTTGATCTAATGATCATTAAAAAAGAAAACATAATTCCAAAGAATTTCATTTGTACATTGAGACTTGCGCGCCATCTTGATCCAGAGGCAAAAATCGGGAAATATAATTTGCAATATTTACGTTATTTACTTGACCTTGAAGTGGAAGCCACTGCTCACGATGCCCTTGGAGATGTGCTTGTTTTAGAAAAATTATATGAGCGATTAAAGAAAAAATTAATCGACACCGAAAATCTAACAGAAAAAGATGCGGTAAAAAGAATGATAGAGATATCATCACATCCGTCAATTTTTAAATATATTAATTTTGGGAAACATAACGGAAAAGAATTAAAAGAAATTGCTCAAATTGATTCTAGATATTTAGAATGGCTTCTTGCTCAAAAACTTGAAAGTGATCAAATAGATGAAGACTGGATATATACTTTAAAACATTACTTAGGTAAATTATAAAAAAATGGAAAATATTTTATGGATTATAATAGGAATTTTAGTTGGAGGAATCCTCGTTTATTTTGTATTTGGAAAAAAGAAAGAGGAAAAAGAAGAAAAAAATGATACTGGTTTACAACTAATACTTGCCCAACTAAATGAACTCTCAAGAACCGTAGATAATAAAATCGGCGAATCACACAAACAAATGAACGATAGTTTGCAATTCCATTCGACAGAATCAAATAAAATAATCCGCGATGTAACAGAAAAACTAACCCGCCTTGACGAAACAAACAAGCAAGTTATCTCTTTTGCCGATCAATTGCAAAGCTTGCAAGATATTTTAAAAAATCCAAAACAACGTGGAATATTGGGTGAATACTATTTAGAGACAGTATTAAAAAATGTCCTACCTCCAGGGAGCTATCAGATGCAATATGCTTTTCCAGATGGCAATATCGTCGATGCTGTGGTTTTTGTAAAAGACAAAATAATACCAATAGATTCAAAATTCTCACTAGAAAATTATAATAGAATGATCGAAGAAAGAAATCCTGCCGAAAAGAAGAAATTAGAAACTATTTTTATCAATGATTTAAAAAATAGAATCACTGAAACTGCAAAATATATCCAACCAGCACAAAATACAACTGATTTTGCTTTTATGTTCATTCCTCACGAAGCAATATATTATGATCTTTTAATAAACAAAGTTGGTTCCCAGGATGAAAGCGCTGAAAATTTAATTCAACGAGCATCAGGGAAATACAAAGTCATTATCGTTTCCCCTACTTCTTTCCTTGCATATTTGCAAACAGTTCTTCAAGGATTGAAAGCAATGCAAATAGAAGAATCTGCTAAAGAAATAATAAAAAAAGTTGGTGACCTTGGAAAACATTTAAAATCTTACGACGAATATCATATGAAACTTGGCAGCGCCCTTGGCACAGTGGTAAACCATTACAACACCTCAAATAAAGAATTAAAAAAAATCGACAAAGACATTCTGCGTATTTCTGGATCTTCACCAGAACTCTCCCCCGTTGAAATAGACAAACCAAAAATTGAAGATTAATTTATTTTGACAAAAACTATTAAATTTCATATAATAAAAATGACAAAAGTTGTTCACTTCTAACCTTTAAAAAAAGAAGACACTATGAGAGAAGGTCTTTGTTCAAAAGGAACGCTGAGAGGGACTTACCCTAAAATGCAACTGAACGTAATGTCTGAAAGAAGTTTTGCAGACATTGGGAAAGAATTAAAAAAAGAAAGGTACGGTTTTTGCGACGTTTTCGTAGAAAGAAAGTTGCCTATAAGAAAACGAAACCGAAAAAGATTTTAAGAAGGGCGCATTGCTTTTTGCAATGCGCCCTAATTCTTTAATTCTTTTTTTTGACAAAATCAATAAAAAGTGTATTATATAAGTAATCCATTTTGTTATTCACAACCAAAAACTAAAAAGAATGAAGAAGCAAAAAAAATCACTACAAAGCTCTGGTTTTCAGAGCTACCCCGAAAATTTTCTAACTCAAAACGGACGCAAGTTCGTACACAAGTTGCTCAAATGTCTCTCTGATGAGCAGAGACAAATACGAACAAACAACAGAGAAGGCCACTCTGCAAAAGAGGCAACCGATACTGAAAACTCCCACCGGAGTCAAGCCATCCTCATTGAGAGAAAAATCCTGGACTGTCAGGAAAAACTCAAACTTCCTGTGGTAGAAGTAAAAAGACAGGCAAAGGTTTGCTTGCCGGGCAACGGAGTTAAATTAAAAATTAACGGTAAATCTATGTATGTAGTGATAGATGGAATATGCGTGTGCAAGCACATACTGCCAGAAAATCACGCGATAATAGGGGCAAATTCACCCCTTGGAAAAGCCCTTCTCCACAAAAAAGTTGGAGAGATTGGTAAATACCAAAATGGAGACAATCTACAAAACCACTTCATTGTGGAAAAAATCGACACCCCAGCGGAAGCAAAATGGGTATTCAAATGCCCAAGCGCTACAATAATTTAGCTTTTTCGTTTTTATATTGTCGAAGCGTGTCCCACATATTTTGGTACACGCTTCTTTTTTTGATTTTAAGTAAAAAAATGATATATTTTCCTCAGGGCTAAACCGCATAAGCGGTCGCCCGAACAAATTTATCAAATTTGTTTTAGGGCCCTATCGTCTAACGGCTAGGACGGATCCTTCTCAAGGATTAAATTCGGGTTCGATTCCCGGTAGGGTCACAAACTAAATTCTATTTTGTTTTGTCTTTTTTGTTAAACCAAGTTTTTTTATTATTATTCTCAGGATGGTTTAAAATTTTTTTACTACATCAAAAAATTAAACACATAAAAAGTTCCATCCTCATAGATCTTTTTATTTACTTGAAATTTTGATATAATAAAAAAGTGAAAAAAAAATCCCAAAAAGGTTTTACACTTATTGAACTTTTGGTTGTAATTGCAATAATTGCTGTACTTTCTTCTATTGTCCTTGTTTCTTTAAATGCAGCTCGCATAAAAGGACAAACTGCAGCAATAAAATCAAATCTTAAGAATGCAATTCCGAAAGCAGAATTAACATATCAGAACTCGAGTCCCCAAAGTTATGCTACTGCATGCGCCACATTAATTCCAATAATTAACGCAATCAATAATTCTGGTGGTGTTGCTAAATGCGTGAGTAATAATACATCATGGGCAATTTCTGCAAAATTATCTTCTGACACCTCTTTAAATTATTCTGCTAGTCCAGATGGAGTAGGAACTTGGGATGTTGCTGACGCATCGGTTTCTTCAATGAACTGGAGCACTGCGAATCTTACTTGTTCCGGTTTGGGTGGCCGTGTACCTTCAATAGAAGAAATTAATTCTCTTTATTTAGCACAAGGTAGCACTCATCCCGGTTTTCAAAATTGGCTATATATGAGTAACACCGGATATCCCGGATGGCCAGATAGTGTTTATTGCTTTGATATGAGAAATGGAACTCTCGGTCGTATTTATAAGACTAGTTCAGTATATGTCCGTTGCATTAAATAATTTAAATTAATCTAATTATTTTGAAACCTTACTTAGAAAATAAGGTTTTTAATTTGTTAAATCGTCTCATTTGACATAAAATCTAGTTGCCTGCCTGCGCAGGCATGCAACTGGCGACTACTTGGGTCACCGCGAAGAAAACCCAACTGCTTGGGGTTTTTTGTTACACGGTGAAGACGGAAGCATATTTTTTCAACAGAAAAAATAGCTGAGTCCGGGGCTGGAAAATTTGCGAGTGACGACGAGCAAATTATTGTGGCTCACATAAATTCTGAATGCGAAGCATGTAAAATAAAAACAGCACACTTTTTTGCAAAGTGCGCTGTAATTGTAAAGGACAGATTGTTATCCACCCTTCTTTTTTTGAAGATAATTTTCATTATACGTTTTCAGTGGCTCAACTTGACTAAAGTGAGGCATACGGTCAGCTAATTCGGGCATAATTTTAAGGGCTAAGTTTCTTTTTTGTGCCCATTCTGTTTTGAATATCGGTACCATAGAATCCCATGAATAATACACAGGAAATAAAGTACCATTATCGCTAGGATAAATGTACTTTTCAACTTTTTCACCACGATTCTCTTTTTCTTGATTAACGCACGCATTAGCGGTTTTATAAGCTGATAGATTCACAATACGGACAATTTCATCCTGCGTTTCAATTTCATTAATCTTAAATAGCTCGACACCTAATATATTAGAAACCTCGCATGAGAGATTCTTAAGGTTCTGCTCTTTTTTTTGCTGTTCATAAAGAGCTTGTTCTTTTTTGTACAATTCTTCCCTTTTCTTTATTCTTTCTGGAAAGAAATAGTCTAAGATTTTGTCCCTATTATACACAATAACACCAAAAATGATCATTACTGCAACAGAACCAAAAAATACAGAACAAATGACTACTACTAATTTTTCTAAATTTTCCATAATATTTCTCCTTCTCGACGTTCATCGTCGAATATCTGGGCCAACGTTAGCACAGACCTGAAAACGTTCATCGTCGTCAGGCACAAAGAATTTAATCCTTGTGTCTGACGGCGATACAAAAATTATCAAAGAACTTAATATATATGAATTATATAATATTAATTTAATATGTCAATATCATCGACCACTTGATTCACAAAGAAAAAAGGCAGGATTAACCCGCCTCTTTTGTTGCCAAATTCACTAATTTTTGATTAAACAATAAGGGATCTCGTTCTGTGATAATGGAAAAATATTCCACAATTTCTTTTAAAACTTCCTGACTTCTTTGCCAACTTATTACATCACACCGGATAAAAACATTTAAAAGTTCGTTGCCTTCTTTGGCGCTCGTAATAACAGAAGTCTTGCGTCCTTCAACTTCAATAAAACCCCTCTGTGCTCCATAATCATCTGAAATAAAGCATAAAGATTTACTATGGTTACTCTCACATCTTAGCCGGTCATTGTTTAAAATTCTATCGAAAAAATCATAAAATTCCTCTTCAGAAATTTTTTTATTTTTTAGACATTCAACAATAAGATCAAACCCTTGTATTTTTGAAAAGAACATTCTTCGTCTCCCTTCGGGGGGAAAAATAATCTGCCCAGATATTCCATCCGGATCAAATCTTAAAAATATTTTTTCCATTTATCTTCCGTTTTATGTTACTAATTTAATTTTCTATCTAAAGAGTAGTTAAAAATTTAACCTTTGTCAATTTTAATATCTTACAAATGTCACATTGACAAACGGGAAATAATATTCTAGTATAATAAACAAAAAATAAAATATGGAAAAAATTCTTAGAAAAGTTTTAGCAATATTTCTTCTCATTATCGCTTTTCCATTTTTAGTCCTTTTGACAATATTAATTAGAATGGAAAGTAAGGGTAACCCCATCTTCAAACAAAAGCGCGTCGGCAAAGGAGGTAAAATTTTTATTATTTATAAATTACGTACGATGAGACTAGGAAAGGAGCCTGAACACATAACTTCCTCAATTGAATTAAGGAAACATAGTTCCTACCGCGTAACGTGTATTGGTAAATATCTTCGTCAAACCCACACAGATGAGCTACCACAACTGTGGAATGTTCTTAAAAACGAAATGACCTTTGTTGGTCCCCGTCCCTTAACTATTCCAATTGCAACAAAGAAAGAATATTATGCACCAAGAGATGAGAACATTTGTCCTGGTATAACTGGGATTACACAAATTTCACTACTCGCGGAAACTAAGGGATATAATGTATCAAAATTAGATAAATTTTATTGTAAAAAAAGGTGTTTATTACTAGATTTACTAATAGTTATATCAACGCCGATCTTAATTGCGTTCAAGAAAATATAAATGCCTGTACAAAGAAATGTACAGGTATTTTTTATTTTTTATTAATCCATTCCTTGTCTTGTCTGACGAGAAGTTTTGATTTATTTTCTTGATCTTTTAGTATTGATTCCACTGTACGTTCCATACGCATTCCTTGTGATCCTTTTACGAAAAGGATATCTCCCTTTTGTATAAATGTTTTTAAAAATTCTCCTGCATCACTTGAATTTGAAAATTCAAAAATATTTTGAACATCCATCCCTGCTTCTATCGCAGCAGACTTTGTATTTTGTGATCTAGGGCCCACCACAATAAGCACCTCAGCACTTTCTTTTACAATTTTACCTATATTTTCATGGGCTTCTTTTGTGTGCTTGCCTAATTCAAGCATGTCACCTAAAACTGCTATCTTTCTCCCTGTTAATTTAATCTCGTTAAGTGTCTTGAGCCCAGCTTCACAAGCAAATGGAGAAGAGTTGTAAGTGTCATCTATTATTATGGAATCGTTGATACCTTTTAATAATCGCATTCTTCCCGGCGGTATTTCATAATTTTTTAACATATTAACAGCATTTATCATATTGAGTTTCAACCCTGAAGAAAATGCAAAAGTTGCTAGTGATGCATAAATATGATTTCTGCCAAATACTCCCTCGATGACAACTGGCAGACTGTTGCCATTTTCGTCTACCCTAAAAATTATCCCCTGCGGTTCACCTTTATCATTATAAAAAATAGTATCACCAGAACCAACAATATTTGCCTCAGTATTAAAACCATAAGTTATAATTCTATTTTTCGTTTTTGATTTCATATTAAAAACAGTTTCATCGTCTCGATTTAAAACCAAAAGACCATCTTTTTTTAGTGTTTTAATCAATTCAGCTTTTTCTTCTACAAGATGTTTTTTTGAACTAAAAAATTCAATGTGAACTGGAGTTTCTCCTATGGCAGTCATTATAACAGCGTCAGTTTTAATCCAAGAAGCAGTTTTTTGCATATCTCCTGGTTTTCCGATTCCAACTTCTAATACGAGCCATTTCGGATATTTATGTGGCCATATAAAAAGCCAAAGACCCTCTAGAATGTTTCGAAACCATACAAATGGATTATTCCATCCATTTGGACACCCCAATACAGTAAGAGGTAATCCTATTTCACTGTTAAAACTTTTTTCACTTTTTCGTACATAAGTGACACCGGAAAGCACAGCATACACTGCATCTTTCGTAGAGGTTTTACCGACAGATCCAGTAATAGCTACAATTTTTGGCTTGTATTTCCAAAGCACAAGCTTGGATTCTATCTTTAAAATATGTGTAATAATTTTTCTAAAAGTTGTTTTCATTGTGATTCAATTTTACTCACCATACCTCTGAGTTTCCGTCGAAGGGTCATCTGTCGGGTGGAATTTCATAATAATTAATTAAAAACTTTGTTATTTCTAAAAAAGGATCAGCCCAAGTCTGTGAAGAATAAGGTACACCCTTTGGATTTTCTGCATAAAGAAAAACTATAAATTTAGGATCATAAGCTGGGAAATATCCAAAAAAAGAATGAGTATTCCTATCTTCATAATACCCTCCTGTATTTTTCTTGGCAACTTGAGCTGTACCGGTTTTTATGGCCACACTATAATGTTCAAATTTTGCAAGTCCCCCTTTTAATGATTTATCCATAACATTTACAAGCATACGAGTTATTTCTTCGCTTGTTGATTCTTTTATCTTTGTACGAACAGTGGGATAAGTTATATTTTTTTCGGTACCATTTTCATATTTTATTGTTTTAACAAGATGTGGTACTACTAAATTGCCTCCGTTTGACAATGAAGCCAATGCCCGAGCTATCCCAATAGGAGTCAGCGCTATGCCCTGCCCAAAAGAAGCATTAGCATATTCTAATTCACGTGGACTATTTAAGTTTGATACAAGACCATGAGTTTCATTTGGTAAATCAATCCCAGTCTTTTCGTTGATTCCATAAGAAAATAAGTAATCTCGCATATTTTCTTTACCCAAGTGTTGATACACAAAAACCATCCCTGTGTTTAATGATTGATTCAAAACTTCTTGCATCGAAGTCCCAGGACCTCTAGCCTTTTTATCAAAATTGGATATTTCTTTTTTTTCGATAGTGACTGAACCTTTATCGTTGTATGTAGTATCTGCAGTTAAGACTCCCATATCAAGTGCAGCTGCCATAACCAATGGTTTAACAACCGAACCAAATTCAAAAACACTTTCGACTAGTGGATCAGAAAAAACTGAAACATCATTTTTAGAAAAATTATTCGGATCAAAATCCGGCTTTGTTCCCATAGCATAAATAGAACCATCAATAGGATTCATAATAATTCCGCCGATAGAGTCAGTCTGATATTTTTGACTCACTTCGTTTAATTTTGTTTCAAGGAATCCTTGCACTACTGGTTCTATAGTCGTTATAATATTTCCACTATTAGCGCCTTCTTTGAATAAGGAATCATTTATGTTTGAAAAAACTTCAGCAAAAAAATTTATATAAGGATTCTCTTTTCCCCTAGATAAAGTACTGTTATAGAATCTTTCTAAACCATATCTGCCAGCAAGCTCGTCTCCTTTGTAGCCGACGATTCCAAGCGCATGTGAAGCAAGATTTTCACCAGGATAAAAACGCCATTTTTCTTTAAAAATAGAAACTCCCGGTATTTTTAATGCCGATATATTGTCTGCTTGTTCTTTTGATAACTTATGAGCAATCTCGTCATATGAACTTGTTGTTTTTTGTGTCTTTAATAAAAAAGTGTCGTGATCAAGAGTAATTATGTTTGATAATTTTTTATAAGAATCGTCAGCGTCAATAATTTTACTAGGATTTATCGCTATCTTATAGCCAAGTGTTTGCACTGCAGCTGAAACAAGATCTCCTCCCTTACTACTAAAGAATATAGATCCACGCTCAAAAATATCAGAAGAAGGAGTCGAATATTGGCGATCAGCCATTTCTGAATAAAAATTACTATGCACGACTTGTACCAAAAAAAGCTTTGAAATTAAAATCAAAGCAAAAAAAATAATTAAAAAAGATACAATCTTAATCCTTGAAATTGAAAAAAATTTAAAGGTCATTTTTCGCAAGTTTTATACTGCCAAGAGATTTGCGAGTAGTATATTGTTTTGTTTGACTTTCTTTAAATCCTAAAGACGTAGCAAGAGAAACATCGATTTTACTTGATGCTGATAAATATTGCAATTCTAATTCTCCGACTTCATTAGAAAGTATCCGTGATTCTTTAGAAAGTGACTGACGTTCTACAATATTAAAAACTGTATTCCCTAAAAATATGACATAACACAAAACAAGAACTCCAAGCATGCCAAGCATAATATTGAAAACTCTCCTTTCTAGGTTGTAATTATTCACTATGTTTACGCTCGTTTTGTATGTATTTACTTTTAATGATAATGCTTTCATATTTTTATTTTTTCTAAAATTCTTAATTTTGCACTTCGTGATCTGTTGTTCGATATTAATTCCTCCTTACTTGCTGTTATTGGTTTTTTATTTATTAATTTTATTTTTTCTTCTTTCTGCTTTAATTTAAAAAATCTTTTTGCTATTCGATCTTCTAGGCTATGGAAACTAATCACTGCCATTCTTCCCTCAATTTTTAAAAGTTTTAAACCTTGCTCTAACCCCTTCTCCAATACCCCCAATTCATCATTCACAGCTATTCGCAATGCTTGAAAAGTTCTAGTGGCAAAATGTATCTTTCCTTTCTTGTAGCTTCCCGGTACTGCCTGTTCGATAATCTTTACTAAATCAAACGTCGTTTCTATCTTTTTTTTCTTTCTATTTTCCACTATCTCTCTCGCTATTCTTCCTCTATATTTTTCTTCGCCATATCCGTAAATTATGTCTGCTAAACTTTTTTCACTCCAAGTGTTTACGATATCTAAAGCCGTGATATCTTCTGGGGAAGGATTTTCTTTCATCGTCATCAACAGTGCTTCGTTTTTCATAAAAGAAAATCCTCTACCAGAATTATCTAATTGATCACTGCTCAAACCTAAATCAAAAATTATCCCGTCCACGTTCTCTAACCCCCCTAAATCAGCAAAATTTTTATTTATAAAATTGATCTCACAATCACAATTTTTAAATTTACTTTTCGCTTTCTCCCAAGCTCCCTTGTCCTGGTCAATGGCAACGATTTTCACTTTTTTATATCTTCTGCAAATCTCCACACTGTGTCCTCCGCCACCAAAAGTAGCGTCAACCACAGTTGCTCCATCTTTCAGGTTTAAGCCCTCTATTGTTTCATTTAAAAGAACACTCTTATGAACACTCTCCATCTTGTCTATCATTTTGTCTTCTCATTACTAAGCTTTTCGGCCAATTCATCCGCTTTATTTTCTACTGTTTCCTTATACCCTTTCCATGTATTTTCATTCCAAATTTCAACCCTATCTTCAACTCCGATTATGGCTGCCTTGTCCCCTAGTTTTATTCTTTCTTTCAAGAAATCAGGAATCAAAATTCTTCCTATTGTATCTATGTCGACTTCGGCTGCACGTCCAAACATGAATCGATTGAAACTCCTTTTATCAGCTTTCAGGAAAGAAAGGTCGGAATCTGAATCAGAAAGTCTTTTTGAAACTTTTGCCCATTCTTTTAATGTAAAAAGAAACAAACATTGGTCCAGTCCTGGTGTAATAATAATTTTCTTACCAAGCTCCTTACGAAACTTGACCGGCAATGAAACCCGATTTTTTTCATCTATTGTATGTATGTATTCACCTATAAGCATAAAATTATTTATTCACAGCTTTCCCACCTTTTCCCACTTCATATACATTGTAAACCACTACCTTTATGTAAACAAATCAAAATGTGTGGATAACTTCAAAATCCTTAAATCTTGCATTTTTTAAAAAATATTGTATATTAAAGCTTAGAAAAACAGTTCTAAACCCTTAAAAAACACTGCTCTATGAAAACATTGAATTATCCATTCTTGTTACTGTTGGCTTTGGTTATATTGGCCATACCGACAATATCGCATTCTTCATTAGGTGATGATTGCGATATAAAATATTTAGAAAAAAGGTTTAAAGAATTAAACAACCTACAAACTCTCAAAAAGGGAGACAGCACAGGTAAATATACCTACAACATCCTGGCTACTGAAAAAAAGATGGAAATAGTTTATGGAGACACTTTAAAAATCTACCTAGATTATGACCATCTTAATGATGCCAAAATTATTAACGCCGAAAAAGATTTTCTCGAAGTAATATTTATTGGAAAAGAAGGAAAAGAAAAAAGGTCTTTTCTTTTTATCAAGGGAACAGAAATAAGAAAACTAGTTCCAAGTATAAATAAAGGCCAAAATTTTCGAATTAAACTTGACGAAGATAATGTAATCTTTGACTTCGGGAATACCTTTTGTGTTTATAATGTAAAAACCAATAAATTCTGTCCATAACCAAACACTAAAAACTACAAGATATGGAGAAATTTAATCTTAGTCAAATCCCTGAAGACGTTTGGGGGTTAGGAATTCTTGCTCTGATTATAATCGCTATTTTCCTTACAATGTTTTTTATGTATCGGAATACAAATAAAAAACCCAAAAAACAAACAGGGGGTAGTATATTAAACGAGAAAAAGATTCAGCAATACGAGGCGAAGAGATTCCATGATGATCACAATAGAGAATATTATTGTTGACCATCAAAAATTCCAAAATCCCTGCAAATGTTTAATTTTGCAGGGATTTTTTTATTCGTTGTTTTTAGGTTTCATCAGTGGAAAGAGTTGCGTCTCACGAATTGGTTTATCTACTAAAAAGGCAAACAACATTTCTCCAAAACCAAATCCACAAGTTGGTGGCATTCCGTATTCCAACATTTCCACAAACTCTGTATCTGGTACCATTGCTTCTTTGTCCCCCGCTTTCAAGAGTTCTTTCTGTGCTTCAAATCTCTCCGCTTGATCTATAGGATCATTTAACTCCGAAAAGCCATTTCCTACCTCAGCTCCTGCAATAATTATTTGGAATCTTTCCGTAAGCTCTGGATTTTTCTCCATTGATTTTGAAAGTGGTGAAACAAGTTTTGGATGCCCGGTTAAAAATACAGGACCCGCGATTTTCCTTCTACAATATTTCCAAAGCGTATCGACAAGTCGTTCCATCGTAGTGCCATCATAAACGACATTTAATTCTTCAAGTTTATTTTTTATATCTTCCAGGGAAGCGTCGAGCACGTCAATCCCTGTTTCTTTTTTAATTATCTCCCGATAATCAATCTTTTCCCATTTTTTCCCTAAATCAAATTTATGTCCTCTTGTTTCAAATTCTGTTTTTCCAAAAACTTCAAGCGCAATTTTTTTGTAAAGTTCTTCAGCTAAACTCATCGCATCTTTATAGTTTGCATATGCCCAATAAAACTCTAAATTTGTAAACTCCTGTAAATGATTTGCATCTGTGCCTTCGTTCCTATAAGCTCTGCCTATTTCAAAAGTTTTATTAAATCCTGCTGCCATAAGACGTTTCTGCCAAAGTTCTCCGATACATATCCGCAAATAAAGAGGTAATTTAAAGTCTTCATTATAGGTTTTAAATGGGGCAGCATCTGCTCCACTTGCTGTCACTTCAAGCGACGGAGTTTCAACTTCCATAAATCCGTGTTCTTTCATAAAAGATCTAGCAGTATCCCAAAACTTCACCTTTTTTTCAAAAAGATCTTTTATTTCAGGACTCATCAAAATATCTAGATATCTTTTTCTAAACCTTTCTTCCACGTCCTGAAGTCCATGCCATTTCTCTGGTAGTGGTCGTAAGCTTTTAGACAACATTCTCCAGTCTTTTGCTTCAATAGTTTTCTCTCCTCTTTTAGTAGTAAAGAAACTTCCTTGTAACTCTACAAAGTCCCCAATGTCCACAACTTCACTAAAAAAATTCAATTTTTCTTCACCAATAGAGTCTTTTTTAATTAATCCTTGGAACTGAGCTGTGCCATCATCGAGCGTAATAAAAACGATAGCTCCCTGCCCACGAATAGACATTATTCGTCCTGAAACCCACTTTGTTTCATTAGATTTTTCAAGGTTATCAAATTTGCCTATAACCTCTTCTAAAGTGAGTTCTCTCTTTGATTCCGCTGGATAAGGATCAATACCTCTTTTTTTTAAGAGTTCTAATTTTTTGATTCTGGTGTCTCTTATTTCGTCAATTGATGACATTTTAAAAATTAAGATACGTCTATGATTTTATAATTAACTTCACCTTTTGGAGTTTGGAAAGAAATCGTCTCTCCTTTTTTTCTACCAAATAGTGCTGCACCAAATGGTGATCTGTTAGAAATTTTGCCAAGTGCCATATCGGCTTCTTCAGAACCTACTATCTGATAAGTTTTTTCTTCTTTAGTACCATCCTTTTTTACTACTACTTTTGAACCAACCTCAATCTCCTCTCCTCCTCCACCTGCAACAACTTGCGAAGACTGCAAAATCTGTTCTATTCTTTTTATGCGCTCTTCGAGCTTGCCTTGATCTTCACGAGTTTGATGATATTCAGCATTTTCTGAAAGATCGCCGAGCGATTTAGCGTACTCTAAAGCCGCTAAAATCTCTTTTCGTTTTGGTCCTTTTAGGTCTTTTAACTCAATCTCAAGTGCCTTTTTCTTTTCTTCAGTTATGTAATCTCCTCCTTGTTTCATCTTTTTAAAAATTTATTTTTAATAAAAAACTCAAAGCCGTAATTTATCTTTACGAAACTTGTATAATAAAATACTAGCATTTTTAACAAAAAAGTAAATACAAGAACTTGCTAAATATTTTTTATATGATAATCTATAGCTTATATGGCAAAAACAGTAATCGAAGTAAAGAAAAACCCAAATGAAAACAACGCAAGCGTTTTGCGTCGTTTTTCTAGAAGAATTCAAGAGTCTGGAATAATTCAAAAAGTAAAAGGTTCTCGTTACAACGAAAGAAAAGAATCAAAACTAAAAGTAAAGAAAAGCGCATTGAAACGAATGAATCGAAGAAAAGAAATAGAAAAACTTCGAAAGTTAGGAAAGGTTAAATAAAAAAATATGCAGAATAATTTTTCTGTTACAAACTCCACAAAAGGCAAGCTTCCAAACTTGCCTTTTGTAATT
>Ga0194039_1001189_pt1 | contig 14224 bp, 14 predicted proteins | sample JunL228m_MetaG_FD_148679 | JGI IMG/M metagenome (GOLD analysis project Ga0194039, IMG submission 148679) | Anoxic zone freshwater microbial communities from boreal shield lake in IISD Experimental Lakes Area, Ontario, Canada - Jun2016-L227-8m | ecosystem: Environmental > Aquatic > Freshwater >... | reverse complement strand
GTCGAACATCGAGGCATACAACGGGCAGTCCGAGGGTAAGCCGCTGAATCTATCTGTGGGGCTGGCCACCGGGGAGAAAGGCTGCTCGCTGTTCGATCTCCTGGCCCGCGCGGAAGCCGTCATGAAGTGAAAGGGTAAGCAGTATTGTATGCTGCGACAGTAGTGTCGGATTTTCTTGGTGTGGATGCTGATGAAACCATCCCTGCCCGAACAGGATTCAGGACAATATATCTGACCCTTGACAGGCCTTACCCGGCGCCCAATTTCTCTCTGAGACCTTTAATGATGAGCATCCGGGCAAACGTAGTCGGCGGTAGTCCTTCAAGATGGGCAACCTCCTTTAACTTCCGGGAAATCTTAGGTTCCAACCGTAGAGAGAGAACATCTTTCCTGGCGCGGGCGAAAACGATATTTCCTGCTTCCTCGAAATCATCCAGATAATCCGTCGAATCTTGCTTGTCCCAGAATGCCCGTTCGTCTTTAAGATTTTCAAATTTGGGTGTCTTCATCACTTATTGCTCCGATAAAATTTCTTTTCCCTGTCGGTCATGTCTCTTGCCGTAATGATCCTCGTTTTTCGGTTGGCAATGATCAGCACCACGAGTAGGAAGCGCCCGGCGTTCGTCTTTCCGTAGGCCAGATAACGATTTTCCTTGCCACGCATGATCCTTGGTAAATCAGAATCATTGAATAAAAGCTCCTCGACTTCTTCGGGCGAAACAGCATGACGCGAGATATGATCGGCAGTGTCATCGTCCCAGGTGATATTTTCGATTCTCATCTGTTCTCCAACGGTGATTATGTATTACACATAACCTGCATGAGCTATTCTGTCAAGAGAGAAAAAGCCAGCATCAGGTCTTGTTTTTTGACTTTCTTGATTCTGCCATCAAAAAGGTCACCCTGCTTACCCTTGAGTAATGCAGTCCCACATTATCACCAACTTCTTTTAAGGTATATCTCCTCACGGGTATCATGGATACCCGCGTCTCTTAAATGAGCCTATAAGGCAAGAAAAACAAGACCTGCGCTCCATTTTTGCCAGTCGTTCTTCTTCAAATAAAAAAAGGCAGAGCCATTGCTGACCCTGCCTTTCGGTAATAAAGCCTCTTGGATGTTTCGTTACTTCTTGAACTTTCTCCGGGCTCCGGCCAAACCAACCAGGCCAAGGCCGAGAAGCATCAAGGTGCCGGGTTCGGGAACCCTACTTAAACCGATCATAATGTTATCAGTTTCAAAAGCAGTACTTGTGGTACTCATTACGAAACTCGTAAAATTCTCGTTCGGGCCGAAGTTAAGATTGACATACACATTAGACCCCGGTACATTTTGTAAACCACTCTGTGTGTTCGTATCGGCAAGAATGTTTTGACCAGTTATAACGCCATTCACCATAACGCCATCTGACCCAAGCAAGCTGCTCCCGCTGTAAAAACTGAGGTTATTGTAATTGTCTATCGAACCGTAGTACAGGCCTATATAATCGATCTTAAACCCATAAAGTTTCCCGCCAGGCGCCAAATCCTGTGTATAATCAACTTTAACCGTTGTAGGGTTAACACCGGCAAATCCGTTTGGACCTGGAGCGTAAGCAAAATTTGTGCTGTCGCCGATTGTCGGGTTGGTTCCTCCCGGCTGTGCAGCGTAGCTCACGGTACCTTTCCGAATGCCAAGAGAACCGGTTACAACAAGATCAGTAGCTGGGTTCAGAGAAGAGAACCAACCATTGGATTGAATCACTATTGGGCCTCCTGTTCCATCGTTAATAAATGCTCCAACACCGTTATATGATCCATTTTGATGCCGTTGCCCATCAAAGGTCTCGGTATAATAGATAGACCCTGATGTAGTTACGAGGCTTCCTGCGAGGGGTCCAGTAGTGACTAAGGTGCCTGATAATGTCGAAGCATTGGTCCCATACATGCCGGTCAAGCCAGAGCCATCAGAAGTACTCACACCTCCTAGTGTCACCGACGCAGCTTGCGCCGATCCGCTGCCGAGAACAAGGGCGGCCACTACCAGCATCAGTGTTCCGAATGTTTTTAAAAATGTTTTCATAACAACCTCCTTTTTTTAAATCGTTAAATTTTATCTGTTAGTCATTATCATTTCTTTTGTGTTGGTTAAAGCAATAGGCATGCCAGAGCTTAAACGCCTTGATATTTAAGAATATTATTTAATGGCGTGCCTTACGCTCCCTCCATTGTGTAAAGCATTCCGACACCTGTTTACCGGTTTTTTCGAATTTAGCTCGTCTGGAAGATGATTTACGTCCATCGGTCAGGCTGTTTTCATACTAAGACACCGGTTAAATCTCGTTTGATTTCATGATGATAAATAAATTATGGCGGCTGCCAGATCAAGTTCGGGGCGGGGCATTTGGCGTTTGGGAGGCTGCGGGCAGGGCTGAAAAAGTGTAAGATATTCCGACAGTGGGAGGGGCAAGTGACGAGAAGCAGCGGCTATCTGATTTATTTCACTATCTCCGTTCCTATGCCCGTGTCCGTGAATATTTCCAGCAGCATCGCGTGCTCCATGCCCGCATCGAGGATATGGGCCTTCTTGACGCTGCCTGTTAGGGCGCGCGAGCAGGACTCCGCTTTTGGTATCATACCGGTATCTATCATCTTATCATTGATAAGGCGCTTTACGTCCGCCGAGCTCAGCTTATTGTAGAGCGTCTTGGGGTTCTGGGGATACTTCATGATGCTCTGTACGTTGGTAAGCAGGACGAACTTCTCAACCCTCAGTTTGGCAGCTACGGCGCAGGCCATGTCGTCGCCATTCACATTGTAAAGTTCTCCGTCACGGCACAGGCCGAGCGGGTAGATGACGGGCCCGAACGTCTAGGAAGGGAAGAGTGGATGGATGAAGGATACTGAAAGCTATAAAGAGCTTACACTTGCAAGTCAGGGGACGCCTTCATCCTGCTCACTGACCGGTTGCTTGATGAAGAATCGTTCCTGGCAACTCGACGCATGTCAGCAGACCGCCTATGCAAGCTCCGGTATCGATACCAATTTTCCCTTCTTTCATATATGGCTCCGGGAAAGGTGTGTGCCCAAAAACAATCGTCTTGTTCCATGTATTCGGTGATGAATGGAAACTACTGCGAATCCATAGCATATCTTCTGGATTCTGATCCTGGAAAGGAACGTTCGGGCGCAAGCCGGCATGGACAAAAATACAGTCTTCCGTCTCGTAGTATAAATCTAACGACAAGAAGAACTCCATGTGTTCAGGAGGTGGGTATTTCCATCCGTTCTTTTTATAAGATCGCAGGGTGTAATTTCCTCCATTGGACAAGAAAAAATCCTGGTCCTTTCCTTGCAAGTAATCAATGTACATCTGCTCATGGTTTCCCTTCAGACAGATAACTTTCGCCAGTTTGCTCCGAAGACGCAATATCGTTTCCACCACCTCATAAGAATCCGGCCCCCGGTCGATGTAATCGCCAAGAAATAGGAGCGTATCATTTTGTCCTAGTTTGAATCTATTGAGAAGATTATTCAGATGGGAAAAGCACCCGTGTATGTCCCCGATTGCAAAGATTTTGTCCATGACTCTATCTGCCTCTATGAAAAGCAATCGCTAATAAGCTTATGCAAAGGTTCGTTGCAGTGAGATGTGCTATCATGCTTTATTAAAAAAATCTATAAGAGTACGTCAACCGGAGGTCGGTATGCCAGGGGAAAAGAGAAAGTGTTATATCTGTCACATCCGTAGATACGACTGTGGTAAAAAGGATTTTGAAGGACAAGAATGATCCCAAAACGCTTTACAATACAGCGAAGTCTTCTGATGTTGAGTACCTCATCAAAGATCAAATCATCAATTACGGCATGAACTGAAAGCAGAAGCATGTGTCAGTGCTATCCATGGCGGAGTCAAGAAGGCCCACATCCTCGACGCCGGTATCGAACATGCGATGCTTCTGGAAATATTCACGGACACAGGAATAGGAACAGAAATAGTGAAATGATCAAAATAGACTTGAGTTTTGCCCCTTGCTCTTCTTCCTTGTGCCTTGAGCCTTAAACCTTTTACTCGTCACCCGTCACCGTATTTTATGCTTTCGCCTTATTCACCGATCCTGAATAAAAACAGATAGATGTGCTCACCGAAATTCAACTGTAAAGATGTCTTACACTTTTTTCGTCAAGCTTAACAAATCCGAAACGGCTGGACCGGATGTTGACATGGACCGATGCCATTTTGCTTAGAAGCCTGAAATCAAAAGATAAATCACCTTCTCCTTTCACCGTTGCCTAATAAACAGCCTTGTCGAATTGATGGTAAATCATCTCAAAGCTCACCGCAAAAGCATAATTCCTGTAAATAGCTGTCGGAATACTTTACACAAAGGAAGGTGTTTAAGGGACACATTTTAATAATATCTTTAAATATCATCACCTTTCATGTCTGGCATGCCTATTGCTTTAACTACGGCAAAAGAAAATGAAAAGATAATTATAAAAGAAATAAAAGGAGGTAAAAGAAAATGAAAAAGATTTTGTTAGCGGCAGTGTTTGTTTTGGCAATGACGGTTGTGCAGGCGCAGGCGTTTTCGACGGGTTCATACGTTGGGGATGTAAAGTTAAAACTTTCGGGTTATACAACTACAGCAGAAATTGGTAATAGTGTTGATACATGGGCTATTTTTAGATTAACCGGAGTATATGACTCAGATAGTAATACCATCTGGGGTCAGTCCACTGGCGATAATGTTTTCGGAGCAATCTGGGGTTTATATGATGTAAACTCTAGCGATGTTAACGCTATTGAAGCGGCAGGCGGAAAATTTGCTCTGTTTGATGGCAGTGCAATGACCAATACATTTTGGACAAATCTGGTTAATAATCCGAATGCACAAGATGGCATAACCACATCCGAAATTTCGATACTATTCGCTGGTGGTAATTTAATCTTGGGTGGTGATTTCGTTGCTAACGTAATGGAAGGCACGAATTCTTTGACAACCATGATTGTGAGCTCCACTGGATTAACAACACCAGCTTCTGGCAGCGGCCTTGGTTATGGAAATGTTTACTCAGGCAGCTCATTTCAGACTTTTAATTCTAATGGCCAATTAGCCGGTACTGATCTTTCCTTTCAGTACGATTTTAAAGCAATTACCGACAAGCACGAACCCCTTCTGCAGGGTAAGTGGGGTGCATCACTCGAAGATCCAATATTGGCCGGATTGATGCCGGTTCCGGAACCAGCTTCCCTTCTACTTTTGGGATTGGGACTTTTCGGTCTCGGGATCGCCAGGCGATATAGAAAGAATTAATTAATCACATAACTTTATAGTAAATCAAAAGGGGGTAGACGAAAATCTACTCCCTTTTTTTATTTGATACAGCAAACGTAGGATTTGTTCCTTAAGACATTCTGAAACCTTTGCGTAACTCATTTAACCGTTGTTTCTGGGTGGGCTCAAGACCTGTTGGGCGTACATCAGCAAATAGATGAGCTAATTGATCAAAAAAGACAGCCGAATCAATACAACCATGTCACAACGATAGGCCAACGCATATTTTTGGCCAACATTTCCTTGACACACAAAATCCTTCTTCATATACTTCCGAAGCATAAAGTATACGAGGCGAAAAATGTATAATGAATTATACGGATTTTCGGAAAATCCTTTTGAAATTACGCCGGACCCCAAATTTCTCTATTTTACATCGAGCCACCGGAAAGCCCTGAATGCGATAATGAAGGGCATAGAAAGTCGGCAGGGATTCATTAGCATCACCGGGGAAGTGGGAACAGGCAAAACAACCCTTATTCACTATCTCTTGAAGAGCCTTGATGATAAAGTAAAAACAGCCTTCATTTTTAATCCATTAACCACCTTTGAAGAATTTCTTGAAATCATCCTCAGGGAACTATACGTCGAGGTTACAGGGAAAGAAAAAAAAACCCTTCTAAATATTCTTGTTGAATATCTGTCGCATATCGGCAGCGATGAGACGGTAGTGGTGATCATCGATGAAGCACAGCAAATTTCAGAAGAAACGCTGCAAGAACTGGGGGAATTATCCGATCTGGGCCCCAGGGCATCAGGGCGGCTCCAAATTGTTTTCATGGGACAACCGGAATTTGAAAATATTTTCAATTCACCGAACCTGAAAATATTCAACCAAGGGATAGGGATGAGACGCGAAATTACGACCATGACCGCCGAAGAGTCCCGAGACTATATTGAGCATCGCCTTAAACTTGTTGGGAGCAGCACTTCTGTGATATTCACCCCCAAGGCGATCTCTGTGATCATCGAGCATGCGAAGGGAATTCCGCGCGTTATCAACATCGTGTGCGACAACGCCTTGCTAAACGGTTTCAGTGGGTCCAAAGAAAAAATAGATGCAAAGATCATTCGTGAAGTCATAAAGAATCTTGAAGGGCCGTCACTCCGGAAATCCAGGCCCATGGGAATCTTCAGGTTTGTCAAAAGAACGGATTCAACCCGTAGTGAAAAAATTCTTTCTCCATGGAAGATAGCCGTTACGCTCCTGTTCCTGTTCCTGCTTGGTCTGGGAGGAATAGTTTTTCTGAAAACAACAACCACAAAGACTCCAAAAGTCGACGTGCAATATCCGCCTGTTGAGACAAGGGCGCTGCCTGCTAAACCAGCCCAGCCCGCTGTGCCGCCGTCCGCATCTCCGATGAGCGTAAATAAAGAAATCCAATTAACGGAATCCATTATAGTTAAGACAGGGCAGAGCATTAGTCGCTTAGCCGAAAAACATTACGGAATGTCAAATATAAGCATCAATGACCTCATCTTAGATTCTAACCCAGAGATTACCAATGCCAATCTCATTTCCGTAAACCAAAAAGTCAGGATGCCGAAAATTACAGAAGGAAACATGATCGTCCAATCCTCCGATCGAACGTATAAAATTAATGTCGGAACCTTCCCGGTTCCTAAATTCGCCGAGCTTTACAGAAGCGAACCGTTATTGCGAGGAAAAGAAATCGAAATTGTAGCCAGAAAAGCGACCCCTAAGGAGACATGGTATCGAGTTGTCGTCGGGAAATTCGCAAGCGAGGACGAGGCTCTGAAAGTGATCTCCATCCTTAAGGATAGAAATCTGCTACCCCTTTTCGGAGCAGCCCCTAAACTGAAGTAAATTTCCGCTTGGTAACCCCACATTCTTCGGCCGAGCCGCCCCTCACTTCCGCCCTGCTGCCGGAGACCTGCCATTGTCTATCCGCCTCCGGAACGGCTATTAGACAGTCTAAAAATAAATCTTGACAATTCCATTTATATTGTATAAATGCATACCTAAAATGGCAGATAACCAAAGCCGATCAACCAATATATACTGTCTAAATGGGGAGTTCTAAACATGCCTGAACAGGAGAAAACGGGTTTAGTCAGCAGCATCGCCGTACTGTCCAAAACAGGTCTATCGCGTGCAACCCTCAATAATTATATTAAAATGGGATTTATTCCACCGCCGCTTGTGAAAAAACCGGATGATCCGTCTATCAAGGCAAAACAGATTGGTTATTTCCTGGACTCTGTATGGGGTACGATTGATAGAATTAGACTGTATAAAAAGGAGGGACGTTCCATGAAGGAAATAGGTTCGCTGCTATCTTTGAAAACCAACATGTCTTCCGGAGAGAATTTCTCCGAGATCATGAAAAATGATGTGGAGACGTTCAGCGAGAAAAGATGTGCCGTGAACGTTCCGGGAGGAAAACTTGAAAAAGAACCTTACTCTGAAGGGATTAAGCAACGAGAATCGCAAGATATGCCAATTCCGGAAACAAATGATATTCAACTTACAATCGATGAACTTCAATATCCGTCTTATCTGCTCAACAATAAATTCGAAATAGAATGGATTAACCCCGTGGGCGAAAAAATTATTTTCGGACGCAGCATCCGATCTATAAAAATCGCCGAAGGGAGAAATATATTTCGCTTGTTGATCGATATGGGTTCGTCTTTTGATTCAGACCGGACGATGCTCGATTTCCATATGTCCATGTTTGCACAAAGATTTCAAAAAAAGGAGATTAATAAGCTTTATCCTGCCATTACTAAAAACGAAATTTGCATGCTTGAGGACCTTTATGACCGTACGGATAATCAATCTTCTCCTGCCGCTTTCAACGCCTATATAAATCTATCCGGCGATCCAGGAACCATCTATCAAGGGCATAAGATACAATTTCGTGAGGGAATGTTATGCGTATACGCCCCCGCAGACAAGATGATGCAGGGTGTTTTGGAATTGCTTTCCCGGAGAGGAAGGTTGATCAATGATCTACTCAAGCAGCGTCTGCCGACCCAAATATTTTTTGCGGTCATGGTTGCCGATCTTCAGGACTCCGTCCGGATTTGTGCTGAATTGCCTCCGGAAGAATATTTTTCCCTGATCAACCAGATCTGGAAATGCATGGAAGGTTCTTTTAAAAAGTACTACGGCACGTATGGGAAACATACCGGTGACGGTATGGTCTATTATTTCCTCAGGGATTCTGATTCCAATTATATAATGAATGCAATACTCTGCGCCATGGAGTTAAGGGAAAACATGAAGAAGTTGAGCAATGAATGGAAAATCAATAAGGGATGGTTTAATGATTTGTTTCTGAACATCGGGATCAACGAAGGAGAAGAATATTTCGGAATGATCCCGGCGGCGCCTTCGATTGAATTTACGGCGCTTGGCGATTCCGTCAATTATGCAGGTCGTCTGTCCGACCTCGCCCGTTATGGTTCCATCTGGACGACCAAGAATCTTATAAGCCGGTTAAGTGAAGAAGAACGAAAGTTAATGCGCTACGGTATCCGGCGAAAGCAACAGGACCGGGAAGTCCTGATCGAAAGTGTTTTTTCGAGGGTCATGGATCTGGTTCCACCGGATGGTCCCAGATCAAGTAAGTTCATGGATATCGCCACACTTCCTGTGACCGAGGTGCTCAACTTGCGTCAATGAATTGCGTACCATCATTACGTTCAACCAGTTTTAAAGGTTCATTAAAAAACACTCATCTGCTGACCTGAAAATCGCTACTCCTCGCTACCTCTATTTTAATTATATCTAATCATTACAATTACATAACGCATGTATGAGGCTGCCTCGCCAAACTTGGCATGCTTTAAGCATTATTTAAGGTCAAAAGAAAACAAAAACGAAAAAACATATAGGAGGACACAGATCATGAAAAAGACATTAGGAACGATGGTAGCGGCTTTGGCAGTGGTTCTTTTGACGGGAACTTTCGCTTTCGCAGAGTACGCAATAGCCGGTGTGGGCAATTTCCCTTACTTCCAGCTTGGTTGCCTCATTGTGGGCGGGATGGTCATCATCTCCCTGAAGCACAAGTATGAGAAGATGTACACAGGCGAAGTCGCCGGGGTTTTCGCCCTCTACACAGTGCTGATTGCTCTCTTCACCAATCCGGTTATCGACACCATTAAAAACCTGGTTGGCTAAAAGAAGCAGAATTTATCGCTAATACAGATCAATATGAATGAAATGAAAAGGAGGAACAGGTCATGACAACGATACAAAAAACACAAAAGCCCTTGTACCATCAGTACCATCACATCATGGCCATCAGCGCCTGGGGGTTTGTGATTGCCTTTGCCTCTTTCCTCTTTCTGTATATAGGATTTAAGATTGATCAGTATTTCGGTACGGCGCCAAACTTCATGTTTGGGATGTTCTTCCTGGCCCTCTTCCTGACGATCGGCAGGCTCTACCAGGAGGCATGGCAACGGCGCAAAGATGTTTGATGATTATTAACCCTTGAGACATAAAGACACTGTACGTTAAGATCTGTGTCCCTTAAAAAACCCCCTGATGAAACCGGTTCATCAGGGGGTTTTGATTATCTGAAAGGCTCGCTAAAGAAAATCATGGCAATTTAAGATTGCCGACAGAGGGTGATCCGGGCATGATAATGCGGGACTCTTCCTTACGCTGTAATTCTTTTGCCTCCTCAACCATCTTTTTTATAAAGGCGTCCAGGGATTCCGGGAATTTGTCGATGGCCTGCTGAAGGTTTTTCGCCTCAATGGGAAAACGGACGGGGAGAGGGCCTTGCTGTGTAATCAGTTGGGTATTGCCGATAAACATGACCTTGCGCTGTTTATCAAGCTCGGCGTTCGGCTTGACGGGAGTCATCTGATGTATGGCGCCGACCATCAAATCAGAGAATATCTCTTCCCGGTAAAGATTATTTTGATTGATCCTGATGCTGGCTTGCTTATTTTCGTCCATAGAATTCTTCTCCCCCATTGAAGCACGCATTGAATGGTGCCATATTTTCCGCCGCCACTTAGCATAGATAGCAAATAAAGCAAATCAGATTCTTACATTCTTTTTGAATAACTGAAAATATTTTGATAAACATAAGTAATCATTAACTATGTAATAAAAAGACTTGCAAATTATCTTCGAATTTAGATATAGGGTAGTTCACTGTAAGACAGGGCAAAATCCTATCATCGAAGTCAACGCTGTGTTCGTGTGCCATCGCCTAAACAAGTCCTGACATTGCTTCATGAAGTATCTATTGGGAGGTCATCATGTGGAACATGGATCAGATACGGAAATTCCGGAAAAAAATCCTCGCACCTGTAACCATCATGTTTATTCAGCACCACCACGCCAAACATTCAATCAATATGAATATCCCGATGTTTCTTATTCCTCTCGCCGCAGTCCTATGCACGCTGGGGGCAATCTATGTAGGCTCCGTTGTTACCGAACTCTTCAGTTATCAGATAAAGGAAAATCAGCTCCGGGAATATTCAGCGAAGGTCGGAGAGTTCAATGCCGCCCTTACTTCGGTAAAAAAAATGGAAAGCGATCTGAAGACCTTGATGTCCTATGGCACCAAGGAAAAAATTCTTGAAAATGTGGATACTGCCGATATGGGAACGATGGATATTTATCAGATCGAGAAGCAGATCCAGGTGTCCATGAATACCGTGGCCAGTATCAACGAATTCCTCCGCACCCAGAAAGACATATATCTATCGACGCCAAGGGGTTTTCCTATTGATGGGAGAATTACATCATTATTTGGCAGTCGAGCAAACCCGGTTACCGGACGAGTGGAACTGCATCGAGGCATCGATATTGCTGCTCCATCCGGTACAAACGTCAAAGCGACAGCGGACGGGGTGGTTAGTTTTTCCGGATGGAATGGAGGAGGCGGAAACACGGTTGTAATCGAACATGGCCATGGTTTTTCGAGTTGTTACGCCCATAATCGCGCCAACAAGGTAACGGTGGGACAAAGGGTCAAACGGGGTGAAACAGTGAGTTATGTCGGGGCTACAGGTAACGCCACGGGCAGTCATGTTCATTACGAGATATGGCAGGGTGGAAGAGTCATCAACCCGAAACAGCATATGGAGGGATCTCATGTTCAATAGAAGATCGGACAGATTGAAACTGGTCTTGGGAGAAAATTCGAAGATCACCGGCAACATCGAGTCACCAGGGAGCCATACTATCAAAGACCTTTGGGAATTCCCGCTTCACAGGGAACAGCGGTCTGACAAAAACCGCATCCGTAACTGCTAAACCCGAAATGGCTTTTTGCATATTCAGCGGCTATCTCGAAAAGATATTTCCTACAGACATCCTTATTATGCCCCTTTTCCGTGATAGCGCCAGCCGGGCAACGGGAGATACACTTTCTGCATTTCCCTTTTGCATAAAACAGGCAATAGTCGTGGTGTTGGTGGTATTTCCTTGGTGTGGGCGGAATCTCAATTTTGACAACCAGCGATCCACAGCGCATGGCCTTGCCTTTTTCGGTAATCAGACCATCACACAGACCAAAGGTGCCGAGTCCGGAGATATAGGCGGTGTGACGCTCCGACCAGTTGGAAGCGAAACCGTACCTTTCTGAAGTCTGCCATCCCCAGGCGGGAGAAAGAACAGGGGCGACAGCGGGATGGCCCTCCTGAGTAAGAATGTCTGCCAGATGACGGGCGAGGTTGAGATTTGTTTCTTCGCCAAAGTTACGTGATCGCGACCATCTTTCGGCGGGATATTTTTTCTGCCGACGTTGATCTTCTCTCGTCGCGGCAGTCTGGGGGAGCACCCAACTGACGATGGTCAGATCCTCAGGCTGTATGGAAATTTCTGGGTAAGAAAGAGAAAAGATTTCTAACGGTGTCCAGTAGAATGATCCGATATCGGACTTAAGCTGCGCATATAAAGGGTCATTGCCGCGGGAAAAACCGATGAGTGCATCATCCCAGGCCTTTTCTCCCGAAATGGACTGAAGCGAGTTATGGGATGAGGAAAGAAATTTGCTTATTGCCGAGATAATAAGCAGGCTTGATGTCGGCATCGCTCCTCCTTCACGTTATATGGACAAATTATTTTCAATGTTCTATAATGGAATCAAAAAAATAATGCAAATCGTGAGATCAAAATGAAAGATATTTTCTATGCTCCCGTTGATCAATCATCCGGGGATTATGTCCCGGTGTTGCGAAGCCTGCTGGAAAAAATGTCCTGCCCCTGGGCCGCGGGTGAAAGGGTAGGGATCAAGGTGCACTGGGGAGAACGGGGCAACCGGTCATTTCTATCCCCAGCATACGTCAGAGAAATTGTGCAATGGCAGTTAGTAAGAGGCGCCAAACCATATATCTTTGATACAACCGTCTTGTATTCAGGAGGCCGGCGGACTGCCGCAGAATCCCTCAAGACGGCTCGGGAAAACGGTTATGACGAGAAGTACCTGGGCTGTGAGATTATTGTGGCCGATGGCAGCGATGGCCGGTCGGTGACGGATATACCCGCCCACGGTAATCACTTTGCGACCGCCCAGGTAGCCGATGTCTTTAGAGAGACTGACGCCTTCATCATTTTTTCACATTTCAAAGGTCATATGGCCGCGAGCTTTGGCGGGGCTATCAAGAATCTATCGATGGGTTTTGCCTCTCGGGCGCAAAAACAGCGGATGCACGCCGATGTCCATCCGGAATTGATAAAGTCGTCCTGTATTAAATGCGGTTTATGCAGCGAAGTCTGTCCGACGGGGGCCGCCCGGCAAGACCCGGAAGAGTATCCCGAGTTCGACCTTGAAATGTGCATCGGCTGCGCCCAATGTATCGGTCTTTGCCCGGAAGTGGCGTTAAGAATTCTCTGGGAAACGGACGACCGCGTCTTCCAGGAAAAGCTTGTTGAAACAGCCGCGGCGGTCTGGAAAATGATCGCTGGCAAAACGATCCTGATCAATGCCTGTATAAAAATTACTGCCGAGTGCGACTGCTGGCCCGGGCATAACCCGGTCATCGCCCCCGATTACGGTTTCATCGGCGGGTATCACCCGCTGAGCGTTGATGAAGCCTCCCTGGAGAAGGTCGGCAAGGCGCCCTTTGAGAAAACCCATCCCCAGGTAAACTGGGAAAGGCAGTTTTCTTACGCCCGTCAGATCGGCATGTAATTCCGTTCCCAAATCAAACGGAATAACAAATAGATCAGGAGTGGACGTATTTCCCACCAACAACTTCGATCAGACCTTTCCTCAGCAGCCAATCGAGGTGCTTGACCGTCAGGGCGCGCTCGCCGAATTCAAAGAAGGCAAGCGGTTCCCGTGGTTTCCCATAGATAAGCCAGGATTGAACGATTTCATCTATGCTGCGGGGTGTGGCGAGGAAATTTAACATTTTTGCTTCCCGCTGATAAATTACATTCTCATACCGCTGCCAAAGCTGAGCTCCACTATCCGTGAAGACGCCGGTGTCGTGGCCGGTAAACCATATATCCGCAGGCGTTGTCCTTAATCGTCGGAGGGAGTCGATCGTGTCTTCGATGCTGGAATAAAGATCACCGTACCAAGGACCAAAGGATGTCATGTCGTAATCGCCGAGAAAGAGAATACCCTGCTCACGAAAGAGAAAGGCCAGATGACCGGGCGTATGACCGGGGGCGCCGATTACTTCCACCGTTATATCTCCAAGGGAAATCGCATCGCCATCTTCAAGAAAAGAAGTAGGCTTGCGGGGACGGAAATGGAAAGTGTCCTCAATCACCTGCCGCCAGTAATCCCGGTGCGATTGCTTGGGATTGTACCAGTCGAGAAGGATTTCGATGTCTCGCAGGGGCGGCGCATCTTTACTGCAGATCCGCAAGGGAACATCTCCAAAGAGGTCGAGATAAGTGAAATGATCCTCATGCCAGTGGCTCAACCATACCTCGTTGATTCCTTCCCGATCCCG
>Ga0194039_1001187_pt1 | contig 14229 bp, 14 predicted proteins | sample JunL228m_MetaG_FD_148679 | JGI IMG/M metagenome (GOLD analysis project Ga0194039, IMG submission 148679) | Anoxic zone freshwater microbial communities from boreal shield lake in IISD Experimental Lakes Area, Ontario, Canada - Jun2016-L227-8m | ecosystem: Environmental > Aquatic > Freshwater >... | reverse complement strand
TAAGGCCCGATCCATATACTGATCCCTTCAAACCCTTCACAGTCGTTCCCGGAATTTACAGGGTAATTATTGGCGGGACTATTGATTCCAAATATCAGGAAACTTTTGTTATGCAGAAAGAATTCATAATTGAATAAGGCATTCTGGCACTAGATAGGGATATAAAACTCATTCTTGAATATTCTCTTCCGGTTCTATAAATAAACGGAAAAAATGTTTCGAAGTTTTCAAAGATAAACTATCACTTTCCCACTGCACACGCCCTGAGTTCATACCACCTTATCCCCTCAACAATGTATGAATTTCGAAGGCCCAATCCCTCTTTGCTCATGTTGTAAGAGACCAAGTCTCTATCGTTCCCAGCATTCCCGGACTGCCTATAAATGCTCATATTGCCATGCAGTGTTCCCCGAATCATGCATTGTTGATTACCTATCAGTGGAGGATCCCGATCCAAATCTCAATAGCTTGTCAGATCGGATTGAATCTCAACCCGATCTTACTTATTTCGAATCTGAAGGATATGCCCGGGATCAATTGCATCCAGGCTTTGCGAAAAAATGTTACCTTAATTCTTGAATATAAGGACAAGACCAACTATAAACAAGATAATGCTCACCGATTTGCAAATCATTTGAGTAAAGCCTGTAATCGATATTGTAGAGATAACCAATCCGATTAATCCCACAATCATGAAACCCAACGGCAAAATTAATCCAAAATTTGAATTTGACGATCCTCGTGGCATAATTAGTCATCGGTTAAAACAGGATATCCAATTTGTGTACATAAAATCTGAATGTATTATTTTGTAGAATTCCGGGGCTACATTTCCATCCCCTATTTTCTAATTCCCCCGCTTACCCTCTTTACGTCCCAAAAGGGGCAGGAGAGAAACGAAATGTCAGACTTTGTCCAAACTGCAAATGTTAAGCGTTCGGTCCGTAACCTTACGACCAAGATCGCTGATGTTGCAGCCCTAAACACCCTCGTGCAGGGTGTGATTGATACCAACGCATTCCAGTGCGTGAACCACGTCGTAGCCGGTGAGACTCATCCCGGTGTCAGCCGTGGAACACAGTCATTCGGCATCCGTGTGGTCTATGAAAACCCGACAACCCTGAAGAACATGGGTATTGCAACTGCAAAGGCATCAACCGTTGCAGGTTATACCGCAGCTTCGACTGCTCTTGTCGGAAATACCGCACTTGCGACCGCAATTGGCGGGGACCCTATCCAGGACACGGAAACCGAAGGGTATTCCATTTCGCTGAATTGCCACGATGCAAACGGCGAGGACTATACCGTCACGTTCACCCGGAAGGCAGTCACCATTTCGTCCTACGAGGACGCTGCGATTGTCGCCCGCGTGAACACCTGGGCGAACACAAAGCCCGCACTCGCCTGAACAGCCAATTGAACACGGGAGAGCCGGACCATCCCTGCTCCTTCTATTCTTGCCTCCCTGTTCGAGGAGGTCCACTATGGATATTGAAACTACGGCCCTGATCCTCGGTGTCGTACTTCCGCTATACCCTTCGCTTTTCTTAATTTACGAGAAAATCGGGAAGTATGAGGTGATTTGTGCGGAGTTCGAGGCCCTGCGTGCGGAGCATGAGAAAATTAAAGGAGAACATCATGGATCCGGAATTAACCAACCTCATTGAGATTCTGATTACGCTCGCTGCAGCGTTGATTGCGTATTTGCAGCACAGGAAAGCAACGGCAGCAACCGCAACGGCAAATGCTGCAACTGAAACAACCAGCCAGGTACTAAGCTACTTCGACCCGACCGATGACACGGTGACATCTGCACCTTCGGAGGTCCCGGGCAGGTCATTCAGGATGACCGACAGCACGAAGAGATGGCTTACGTTCGACCACTCACCTATTGAGCAGGAGAGCCTTCTCCGGCAGGTTGCGGAGGCCGAGGCGGAGAGGCTTGACACGTACACAATAACAGTCCCGTCTGCCTGGTATGACATTGAATATGGGCTGATCAAAGGCTCAGGAAAGACGGAGGCATGATGATCAAGCGACTTTCCCAACGGAGAAAGCTCGTCATCGGAGGGTGCATTTTTGCTGCTGTTGTGCTTGGGGTGGCCTGTACCGGGGTTACCCCGGCCCAGGCGGCTTCCTGTGAGGTATCGATATCAGCAGCCGGAGATCAGATGCTATCCAGCTCATCCGATTGGACATGGACCGCATCGGACGGGGACCTTTCGAAGACGCCACCGCTTGGAATCGGACAGGAAATCTTGCAGGGCGGATATTCGGGATCTGTCCTGGTATCCGGTCCCGGGACTTACTCAGGTGAGAGGTCGTTGTCGGCGGATGAAATACTCGAGTTCTCGACAGCTCAGCAGGTGGATAGCCAGGGTCCCGGGATCCTCTCGGAGTCGTTGATGGTCAATAGCTGCGGTTCGCCTTCTTCTGGTGTGACCTGTGGATCTGATTCGCTCGATGCTGAAGGAAGTAATCTCACTCGTCAGGCATATTGCGAATATGCTGGGGTTTCAACGATGTTCATGACTGACGCTTTGAATTATTATTCAGTTGGTGGCATTAGCCAGGGTGATACTGAGCAGCCGGATTCGATGGCGATGGATATTTCATCGTCTGGAAATGGTTACGGTAGCTTTGCTGCGGGATCACGATCTCTGATTGGAATTGGGAATACGACGGCACTCGGGTATGTTCATTTAATGCATGAAGAGACAAGGGCTGGCGGACTGTTTGCGATTGATGGGCGGATGAGGTGGAGCTCGTTTGTGGGAGAATAATACTATTTTTTTTTGGAATAACTATCGATTAGTGATTTAAACACAAATTCTGAAACCATTTTTTGCTTCTCTGCTTCGTTCATCTGTGGAATTTGCATATAGTTATTTAATGATGGGATTTGTGTTACCATCTCGCTATGGACTCTGCTCAATTCATTTCTAAATGATTTTTGTTTTGTTAAGGTTTCTTGAATATTAGATTTCACCATGCCATGTTCAATTAAAAATTTCCAATCTGGGGAATCCCCCTCAAATGCCTTTATAAAAGCCTCAATTATAAACATATCTTGCGAATCCAATACAACCCGCAATTCATCCCTATGGGCATCAAAATATTTAGTCAAACCCTTGAAATCACGAATAAAAGCCTGATAACTTTCAAAAAAATCCTTCATTATCAATTGAGCTGTTGTTGTAGGGTTGGGAGGCTCCATCACTTCAGCTAGTATCTCGGCACCAGTTAATCGATATAATGCTAGAAGAAATAATTCGAGAGATTTTTCAGCATTGTTTATTGGAGTCTCTAAAGTAATTGCCAGATCTGATTTAATTGAATCTTCTTTCACCTTATGTAAAATATAATCAAGGAAGCGACCAAACAGGTTTATTCCAGGTCCGGCGATAGTTATTGGATCAACCATGACAACACTAGTTACCCATTATTTCGTTGGATGAAAAAGATGTTGTCGGGTTCGTTTTTCCAATTTATCGAAATGGATTTTGAGGGTGACCGGACTTTATCCTTTAAGCTCGTTCAGGTCAATATATCAGATGCCCCTTAACCGGGGCGATGAAGGGAGCCATGGGGTCAGCAATGACCCCTTCTGATATTTCTGCACTTTATGAAGGCCACTTGAAGGAGAACTTGTGGGTATTTCTGATTTTTTAAATATTCCAGGATTATGGACACCAGCACAAGCATCGCAACCATCATCATGAACATCATCAGGATAACAATCAGGAAGTCAATCATATCGAAGGTATATTTCTTGATCCCGCTTTTTATCAACAAATAAATAATCCGATGCCTTTATTCCTCCAGCACCGATAAATCATTGTCAGAACATTATATCTCCGAGTTGGGTTCCCTTGGCAAAAAAGTCTTCATCCGCTTCAAATGGCGCTAATCTTGGTTTTGAAGCTGAATGTTGGAAGATGGCAGATAAGCTCCGTAACAATATGGATGCCGGGGAATACAAGCACGTCGTTCTCGGCCTTATTTTTCTCAAATACATCTCCGATGCTTTTTCTGAACGTCATACCGAACTTGAATCGGAATTGAGCAATCCGGACAGTGAGTGGTACATCAGGGAACCGGAGTCCAGGTATCTCGCTGTTGAAGAGCCGGACGAATACAGATCGAAAAATATCTTCTGGGTCCCGAAAGAAGCACGATGGGCAACGCTTCAGGCAGCAGCAAAACAACCGGAAATCGGTAAGATTATCGACCAGGCAATGATCGCGGTCGAACGGGATAATCCTTCATTGAAGGGAGTGTTACCAAAGGATTATGCAAGACCGGCCCTTGACAAACAACGCCTGGGCGAGCTGATCGATCTGATTGCCCGTATAGGATTTGGCGACAAGGAGAACCGCTCAAAGGATATCCTCGGCCGTGTCTACGAGTATTTCCTTTCACAATTTGCGAGTGCGGAAGGGAGGAAAGGCGGGCAGTTCTATACCCCAAGGTGTGTGGTCCGGACACTGGTTGAGATGCTTTCACCCTATAAGGGGCGGATCTATGACCCGTGTTGCGGATCTGGCGGGATGTTTGTCCAAAGTGAGAAATTTGTTGAAGCCCACGGGGGCAGACTGGGAGACCTCAGCATCTATGGCCAGGAGTCCAACCCGACGACATGGAAACTCGCAAAGATGAACCTCGCAATCAGGGGGATTGACAATGATCTTGGAAAGGAACATGCCGACAGTTTTCACCGTGATTTACATCAGGACCTGAAAGCTGATTTCATACTTGCCAACCCGCCGTTTAATATGAGTGACTGGGGAGGGGACCGGTTACGCCAGGACATCCGGTGGAAGTATGGCACACCACCGGAAGGAAATGCAAACTTTGCATGGGTCCAGCACTTCATCCATCACCTTGCCCCTACAGGAATAGCGGGGTTTGTGCTCGCCAATGGATCGATGTCCTCCAATCAGTCCGGGGAAGGAGAGATCCGGAAGAATATCATCGAAGCTGATATTGTGGACTGCATGGTTGCCCTGCCGGGTCAGCTCTTCTATTCTACCCAAATCCCTGTTTGTCTCTGGTTTGTTGCCAGGGATAAGAAAAACCACCGGTTTAAAGACCGGCGTGGGAAGGTCCTGTTTATCGATGCAAGAAAGATGGGATCGATGACTGACCGGGTCCACCGAGAGCTGACTGACGACGATATCGCCCGCATCGCCGGGACATACCATTCATGGCGTGGTGACCCGGAATCCGGCTTATACGAAGATGTTGCGGGGTTTTGTAAGAGTGCCACCATTGAGGAAGTCAAAGGGAACAGCTACGTACTCACTCCCGGGCGTTATGTCGGGGCGGGGGCGGTTGAGGATGACGGCGAACCTTTTAATGAGAAGATGAAACGGCTGACTTCGACTCTGCAGCAGCAGTTTTCCGAATCCCAGAGGCTTGAACAGGCGATTCGCGAAAATATGAAGGGGTTGGGATATGACCTTTGATAAGCACCTTCCTATGCAATTTATAGCGAAACACAACCAAGCGGGGGAATTATCATGAATATTCCCACAAATGCTGAGATACTTGCATTATTAGCTCAATTGGATCATGTTGTTGCAGACGATCTTGAGACCCAGTATTTGGAATTTAAACCATGGACTGACCCGAAAAATGAGATGAAAATAGCCATAGAATATGCTGCATGTTTTGCAAATGGCGAAGGTGGGGTAATTGTTTTTGGAGTTTCGGATCAGACAAGAGGACGGTTAAATGCCATTCACGGCGCCAAAGGATATGATTTGGACATCTGGAAACGTGGGATTTTCGATAGCACAAGACCGCATATTCCCGTCATTGTGGAGGAATTATCTATTCCGGAAGGCACCGGCCGACTTCTGCTAGTCCGAGTGTCAAAGGGAGACACTCCACCATACGGTACTGCCCAGGGACTGTTTAAACAACGTATTGGGAAAAATTGCATGCCGTTGGACCCGGCTGAATTTCTCAAGACCCGGATATCAACCGGTGCAGTCGACTGGAGTGGCCAACCAGCGGATGGGATCACAAGGGATGATTTAGACCCGCTGGAGATTGCCAGGGCGAGGGGAATTCTTCGAAGCAGGAATCCTGAATCCGAGCTATTAAGGTTAAAGGATGAGGAGTTTCTCTGTGGTCTTGAAGCAATTCGTAATGGAAGAGTGACGAATACCGGATTGCTGCTTTTCGGCAGATCTGATGTAATCGAGCGGTTTTGTCCTCAGAATCAGGTTCATTATGTTCACCAGATTTCAGACACCAAGGTTGCTCGGAATGATCTGTGGCGTATGGGACATCTTCAGGTACTTGAGAAGATAGAAGGGATTTTTTCAAGTCCGGTAAACCCTGAAGAGGAAGTCCCCATTGGTTTATTCCGACTTCGGATTCCAGCATTCCCGATCGAGGTAGTACGGGAATCAGTTTTGAATGCGGTGACTCATCGAGATTATACAAATCCCGGAGAGGTGTTGATCAGGCATTCCACCCATGAATTGACCGTAACCAGTCCAGGAGGGTTTATTGGTGGTATCAACCTAGAAAATATTCTCCGCCATGAAGCAGTCGCAAGAAACCGGACATTGGCGAATGCGTTTCTTAAATTGAGGCTGGTAGAATCTGCAGGTACAGGCAGACGTAAAATTTTCATTCCTATGCTGGAATATGGAAAACGCATTCCCAAGTACGAGGCAGATGCATCGCATGTAACCCTGCGGATATTTGATGGATCGTTCGATCATGCGATGGCAAAACTTGTTGCAGAGTGGCGTGCCCATGGAAAAGACATTGATATGGAAGGCCTCATGGTCCTCACCTATCTCAAGCGTCACCGGTTTATCAACACTTCGGATGCTTCGGTTCTGCTCCAGCTGGACCGGGACGAGGCACTTGTTGTCCTTGACGGTATGAGTGATCCTAAAAGGGGAATACTTGAGAGGAAAGGTCATACAAGACCTGCAACCTATTATCTTACAAAATCAGTGGCCAGGGATCTTATTGGAAAGGTGGCCTATTCCTCCACGAAAGGAATTGATACCGCCCGATACCCAGAGATCGTCTCGAAATTTGTGCAGGACCATGGAAGCATTACCAATGCCGAGTGTCGCATGTTGCTTGGTCTTGGAGACTCGGCATCGGCACAGGTGGAGGCATCCCGATATCTGAAAAAATGGTCAGGCGCTGATGGCTTTCTGATCCCGGATGGTGTGGGGTCTCAACGAAAGTATCTGTTAAGGGGGTCTTAACATAGTTCTTAACAGTCGATCCGAGTTTTTCAAAATTTCAATTGAAAAGCACCTAATTGAATTTATGACTTCAATTAGAGCAATTGGGGATCTTAACAATGTGTTACAATGTCATACAATGTTGAACAAGATGGGTCGGATTCGAACCAGGCAACACCAAACAATAACCAACTTCATGTTAATGATATGTCGAAATTTTTCAATTTCTTCGACACGTTTTTGGGATATGTCGATGGCGTCGACATGTTCCAAGTGGGGATAATATGAAGGATGAGCAGGGTGAGCGGAATATCGAGGAAGATTTGAAACTTAGCCTTCAAGACTATACTCATACTGGAGTTAAAGCTGGGCTTTCAACTGCCCCGATTGTTGGAGGTCCTTTAGCAGAATTCTTCGCCACTGTGATTGCACCCCCTCTTGAAAAAAGACGTGATGCATGGTTAATCGAGATTTACAGGAGATTAAAAATATTAGAGGGGACTATTGAAGGATTCAAAATTGAGAGTCTTGCAACAAATGAGATTTTCATTAGCGTTTTATTCCAGGCGACCAGTGTGGCGATGAGAGCACACCAAAAAGAGAAACTTGAAGCATTAACAAATGCGGTTACCAATTCAGCTTTTAATCCATCAATAGATGAAAATCTACAACTAATTTTTCTAATTCTTATTGATCGATATATTCCATGGCATTTGATTTTATTGAAGTTTTTGGACAACCCTCGCTTATACGGAGAAACTCTCGGAATAAAATACCCACAATGGTCTATGGGGGGGACTGCAACTGTATTAGAATATACATTTGATGATCTAAAAGGACAGCGGAATTTTTACGATCAGATTGTTAAAGAATTGTTTTCAAACGGCTTGATCGATTCGGATACATTTCTTCATACAACAATGACTGACCAGGGAATGTTTTCTTCAAGGACCACTGAAATGGGAAAACAATTTTTGAAATTTATTCATGATTCTTCGTGCAAAAACGGTGAGGAAATAATTAATGGTAGATAAAGGCCGGAATCCTGTAATTTTAAAAGAGGTTGCTGATTGCAGAAATGGTGCTGGAATCAAGCAAGAATTTTTTAGTCCCATCGGCATTCCGCTTGCAAGGGTTTCTGATTTTACGGGAGATTCTATCGATATGCGAAATTGTCTTTTTGTTGAACCTACCCATGCAAAGCGATGGGAAGGTTACCGTTTGAAAAGTGGCGATGTTGTCATAGCTACAGTGGGATCATGGCCTCCTAATTGGTCATCGGTTGTTGGGAAGGCAATTCGTGTTCCAAAAAAAAGCAGAGGGTGCAATCCAAAATCAAAATTCTTGCTGTATATTAGCTAGGAGAGGTGTTGCGGATCAACGATTTCTTTTTTATTTACTAAAAAGTAAGGAATTTATTTTATATGCTGCTAATTCCGCTGGTGGAAGCGCAAATCAGGCTCGGCTTCCTGTCGGGGAATTGGAAAAATTTAATTTTGATCTCCCCCCGCTTCCAACCCAACAGGCCATCAGCAATATTCTCGGTTCTCTCGACGACAAGATCGAAATCAACCACCAAATGAACGAGACTCTCGAAGCGATGGCTCAGGCGATCTTCAAGTCCTGGTTCGTGGACTTTGATCCCGTGCGGGCCAAAATGGAAGGGGAAAAACCGGCAGGAATGGACGAAAAGACGGCAGCGTTGTTTCCGGGCGAGTTTGAGATGGTGGACAGGCGGGAGGTGCCGAAAGGGTGGGGGGTTGAATCATTATCTGCCTCATTCAGCATTACGATGGGTCAATCCCCTCCTGGCACAACCTATAATGAGAGTGGGGATGGGGCTCCGTTTTATCAAGGTAGAACTGATTTTGGATTCAGATTTCCCTCGGTTAGAATTTACTGTTCCTCACCTACAAGGTTTGCTGAAATAGGTGATACATTAGTCAGTGTTCGTGCTCCAGTTGGAGATGTGAATATAGCACAAGATAGATGTTGTATCGGTCGGGGGGTTGCTGCCGTCCGTCATAAGACCGGAAGTCGATCATTCACTTATTATCAGATGCTTTCGTTCAAAGAGAAATTTGAGGTCTTTGAATCTGAAGGGACCGTGTTTGGTTCTATTGGGAAGACAGATTTTAATTCAATAGAATGTATTACACCACCTCCTGAAGTGATTAAAAAATTTGAAGATCTGATTTTTCCAATCGATCAAACAATAGAAAATAACGAGGAGGAATCCCAAACTCTCACCAACCTCCGAAATAACTTACTTCCAATGCTCATATCTGGTGAAATAGTGCTTGGAGATGTACCTTCTTGACAACTGACTCCGAATCATACTATGATTTTGAAAATGTCGAAGGCATCGTTCCAATTGCAAACGACCTACCATGTTCATTCATTTTCGATCAGCGTGAAATTAGGGGCCGGGCCAAGATTTCTCTTGACCTTAAAAACCGGGGAGGAATAAAAATTGACGTTGGATGCGATCCAACACAACTCTCAAAAATTTCTTTTCCCAATGATGACATCAAGGAAATAATACTAAACAATCACAAGATTCGTGTTTTCGTTTCAAATATCAGGCCAGATCCCATAGGAATTGGTCTGACCTTCACCCCTAATATCGAGCCGATCCAATTTCTTGGAGATGATAATACAAAGATATCTAAAATTATTTTCCACCTATTCAATTTCAAAGATTCAAAGGGAACCGCTCGTAAATTAGTATCCACCTCAGAATTCGAAACCTCCAGAGCAGTAACAGAACTGATTTCAAATGAATGGAAAATTGAATTACATCATTTTTCCTTGTCAAAAAAAAGTGAAAATCCTCTTCATTTAACACATATTGGTTATGTATCAAAAGTTGATGATTCACAGTTCGATGGAAAAACTGCCCACGAAATTCTCGCTAATCTCTATTGGTTTTTCTCATTCTGTCAGGCTACTTTTTGTTCGCCGGTTTTACCCATCGGAATAGACCCGAGTGGAAAAACGGTGTGGCTCCAGGCAAATAGTCCAAGAAAATCAGATAGTGGTGAACTATCATGGTTTGATCCTCATCATTCTGAAGAATTATCCCAGTTATTCCCCAAATTTTTGTCAATTGCTAACAATGAAAAATGGGGTGATACCCTTCATCACGCAATTTATTGGTATGTACGGAGCAACAATTCCTCGGGGACGGGGATAGATTCAGGAATTATTTTGACACAAGTCGCAATTGAACGGCTTGGATACGAATATGCGGTAAATCAGAGGAGATTAATTGAATCCAAAGGGTTCAAAGATCTGAAGGCATCAGACAAATTCCGGCTTCTCTTTTCTTCCCTCGATTTGCCCATAGATATTTCGGATAGCACTCCAAAAATAAAATCTGTGGCTGAAAAATTTGGATACATAGATAATCCTCATTTTTTAACTGATGTTAGAAATTCCCTGGTCCATCCCGATCATAAACGCCAAAAAGATTTTTCAACTCTTTATTACGATACATGGCGTTTGGGATTGTGGTATTTGGAACTTGCAATTCTCAAAATATGTGATTATCATGGGACCTACGCAAACAGGTTAACTGATGGACTTTGGGTAGGACAGGTAGAGTGTGTCCCTTGGGATAAACGTAAAGACGGGGAGGATTCGTGACACAGACCCTAGATAGCGTTTCAGGAGGTTTTTTAGAATCCCATATCGAAGAAGCCGCCCTCACCTGGCTCCGTGATCTTCATTATTCAGTCATTTTCGGACCAGAAATTGCACCTGGTGAGGCCCGGGCAGAAAGAGCAAATTATCATGAGTACATCCTTCAACAACGACTCAACCACGCAATCCGAAAGCTGAACCCATCAATTCCCTCCGAAGCTCTTGACGACGCCTTCCGGAAAGTGACAATTCCTTCTTCACAATCGCTTGCAATCAATAACCGGAATTTCCATAAAATGCTTGTCGAAGGAGTGGAGGTCGAATATCAGCGACCGGATGGGACTATCACGGGGGATCGGGTAAGGCTCGCAGACTTCGAAAATCCGGAAAATAACGACTGGCTTGCTGTGAACCAGTTCACGATTGTCGAGGGGCAGCACAACCGGCGTCCGGATATTGTATTGTTTCTCAACGGCCTTCCTATCGTCGTAATCGAGTTGAAAAATCCGGCAGATGAAAACGCAACGTTGCGAGCCGCCTTCAGCCAGTTCTCGACCTACAAGCATCAGATACCCTCTTTTTTCGCATACAATGAAATGCTTATCATCTCTGATGGACTGGGGGCTAGGGTTGGCACAATATCAGCAAATTACGAATGGTTCATGCGATGGAGGACCGTCACGGGCGATGATCTCGCCTCCCCGACCCTTCCGGAGCTCGAGGTACTGATCAAGGGCATCTGCAATAAACGAAGGCTGCTGGACCTGATCAGCCATTTCATCGTGTACGAAGAGGATGCAAATGGAACCGTAATTAAAAAAATGGCAGGGTATCACCAGTTCCATGCGGTCAGGAAAGCCATCGAGACGACGATTTCTGCATCTGGGCCGGAAGGAAACCGGAAATGCGGGGTTGTCTGGCACACCCAGGGATCGGGAAAAAGTCTTACCATGGTCTTCTATGCGGGCCAGGTGATCCAGAACCCTACGATGGAAAACCCCACAATTCTCGTGATCACCGATCGGAACGACCTCGATGATCAGCTCTTCGGAACATTCTCCCGGTGTCATGAACTACTCCGGCAGACACCGATCCAGGTGTCAGACCGGGACGACCTGCGATCGAAACTGGTGAGAGCTTCCGGGGGCGTGATATTCACCACGATTCAGAAATTCCTCCCCGAAAAAGAAGAAGACCATTATCCTGTTCTTTCAGACAGACGAAACATCATCGTCATCGCCGATGAAGCACACCGGAGCCAGTATGGATTCGGTGCGAAGGCCAGTGGGAAAACAGGGGAGATCTCATACGGGTTTGCCAAATATCTTCATGAAGCACTACCAAGTGCATCCTTTATCGGTTTCACCGGAACACCGATTGAGATGGCAGACAAGAGCACCCGGTCAGTATTCGGAGAGTACATCGATATTTATGATGTTCAGAGGGCGATCGACGATGGTGCAACCGTCCCGATCTATTACGAGAGCCGGCTTGCGAAAATCGAACTAAAAGAGGAAGAACGACCTCACCTGGACAGCGATTTCGAAGAGGTTACTGAGGGAGAAGAAGTCACTACCCGGGAGAACCTGAAGAGCAAATGGGCAGCCCTTGAAGCTGTTGTCGGGACCGAAACCCGGGTCTCATTGATCGCCCGTGATATTGTCTCCCACTTTGAAGACCGTGAATCAACCATGAACGGAAAAGCAATGATTGTCGGTATGAGCCGCCGTATTTGTATCGACCTCTATAACGCAATCATCAGGATTCGCCCCGAATGGCACAATGATTCCGACGTGGAAGGGGCAATCAAAGTGGTTATGACCGGCTCTGCATCTGATCCGGTTGAATGGCAACCACATATCAGGAATAAACAACGCCGGGAGAAGCTTGCAACACGGTTCAAGAATTGTGAAGATTCCTTCAAAATCGCCATCGTCAGGGATATGTGGTTGACCGGGTTCGATGTCCCTTGTTTGCACACGATGTACGTCGACAAGCCAATGAAGGGCCATACCCTCATGCAGGCAATTGCGAGGGTTAACCGGGTATATCGGGATAAGAACGGTGGAAGAATCGTAGATTATCTCGGGCTTGCCGAAGAGCTCAAAAAAGCCCTTCGGGATTACACCGACAACCAGGGTAAAGGAAAACTCTACATTGACCAGGAAGAAGCGGTCGCGGTCATGCTCGAAAAATATGAGATATGCTGTGGCCTTTTCCATGGATTCGACTGGTCCGGGTGGAAAAGCGGAGATCATAGCACAAGACTCAACATCATAAACCCTGCAATGGGGTTCATCCTTGATCAGAAAGATGGAAAGCAACGCCTCCTTCAAAGCGTGACCGAACTTACAAAATCATTTGCATTGGCAATACCGCACCCCGAGGCCCTGAAAATCCGTGATGATGTAGCGTTTTTCCAGGTGATCAGGGCGCAGATGGTTAAAGTAACCGGAGACGACGGCCGGTCTCCTGAAGAAATCGACCATGCAATCCGGCAGATTATTTCAAACGCGGTATCATCCAACGAAGTGATCGATGTCTTTGCTGCTGCAGGACTCAATAACCCTGATATCTCGATATTATCAGATGAGTTCCTGAGTGATGTCCGATCTCTTCCTCAAAAGAATCTTGCCGTGGAAATGCTCCGAAAATTACTGAATGATGAGATTAAGGCACGAAGCAGGAAGAACCTCGTCCAGTCCCGACTATTTTCAGAGATGCTTGAGGCAACTATCAAAAAGTATCAGAACCGGGCAATCCAGACCGCGATGGTTATCGAAGAGCTCATCCAGCTTGCGAAGAAGATGCGGGATGCCGCGGAACGTGGCGAAAACCTTGGGCTGTCTGAAGCAGAACTGGCTTTTTATGATGCCCTGGCTGTCAACGACAGTGCGGTCCAGGTACTCGGCGATGAAACCCTTAAGCTCATTGCACAGGACCTTGTGAAAGCAGTGAAACAGAATGTAACCATTGACTGGACAGTAAGGGAATCCGTCCAAGCTAACCTCAGAGCGCTAATCAGGAGGATCCTTCGCAAATACAAATATCCGCCAGATAAACAGGAAGAAGCAACCCTCACAGTACTAAAACAGGCGGAACTGCATTGCAGGGGGATTGCGGCAATTGTGTGATATATTTTTTTAGGTCTGTTCAACAGCCCATCACATTTGTTTACGCATTATCCCACTCTCCCGTTTGCTTCTATCTGGGAAAATTCATGATTCATTACCCAATTATTTTCCGGGGCTACACATTTCACGATGTTGATACTGATTTGCAACAGAGTAGTAGTTGCCCTTCGGGGCATAGAGGGAGCCGGGAGGTTTAGCCACCTCCCTATTCTATTATAAAATAATCC
>Ga0194039_1001185_pt1 | contig 14238 bp, 9 predicted proteins | sample JunL228m_MetaG_FD_148679 | JGI IMG/M metagenome (GOLD analysis project Ga0194039, IMG submission 148679) | Anoxic zone freshwater microbial communities from boreal shield lake in IISD Experimental Lakes Area, Ontario, Canada - Jun2016-L227-8m | ecosystem: Environmental > Aquatic > Freshwater >... | reverse complement strand
CCTGCTCCTGCTCCTGCTCCTGCTCCTGCTCCTGCTCTTGCTCCTGCTCTTGCTCTTGCTCCTGCTCTTGCTCTTGCTCCTGCTCCTGCTCCTGCTCCTGCTCTTGCTCCTGCTCCTGCTCTTAAAATCTCCGCCTGGACGGAACGATCAAGAGCAGGATCAAGATCAAGATCAAGATCAAGATCAAGATCAAGATCAAGATCAAGATCAAGATCAAGAGCAAGATCAAGAGCAAGACCGCTTCTACAATTCGATTGCACGTCCCGTCCGGGCGGATTCGTAGCACGCCGCCATCACTTTCTGACTGTGCAAGCCGATGTCCGAGCTGAGGGGATTGGGCTTTTGCTCCAACAGCGCCGCGCTGAAAGCCTCGATTTCCGCGAGGTACGTGTTCCGCGGTTCGGGTGCGATCTTAAAGCCGGAGCCGGTGGCTCGCCCTTGCTGGGCTTGGTAACCCGCTTCGTCCGCCGGCAGATAGGCAGTCATGACGCCTTGGCTTCCCTGGCCGATGGTGTCGGAAGCGAGAATGCTGCCGTGGGAACCATAAAGTTCGAGCGCGTTCTTGCTGCTGTCGTCCGGAATGCAGAAGAAGGTATCGACTGTGCCCAGCGCGCCATTGGCGAAGCGCAGCAGCACCACGGCGCTGTCTTCGCTGCGGTATGCATGGACCGTGCGGTTGGTGAAGCAACTGACGCTTTTTACCGGACCAAAAAACATTTCCAGCAAATCAATGCAGTGGCTTCCCATGTCGATCAGCGAACCGCCCCCACCGAGAGCCGGATCCTGTCGCCAGGCGTTCGCGATGGGCGGGTACCAACACGAAAGTTGGGCGCGCCCATAGACGGGCTTCCCGAGCCGGCCTTCCTGGATCAGTTTGGCCGCTGCCTGGTGCTGCGTCTGGAAGCGCATCATAAACGCCGTTCCGAACTGCACCCCCGCCCGCTTGCACGCCTCGACCATTCCTTCGGCTTCCGCCACCGTGCGGCCCAGCGGCTTTTCGCAGAGCAGATGTTTGCCCGCTCGCGCGCACGCCAGCACCTGGTCATGGTGCGCCTGCACCGGACTGGCCACATACACCGCATCGATGTCCGCCGCCAGCAAGGCTTCGAGGCTGTCGGCAGCCGCAGCGCGAAATTCATTGGCAACCTCCTTGTTGGTCGGCGCGCTGGCATCCCAGACCGCCACCATGCGAGCATTTCGCGCGGAAACGAATCCTTCGGGGATCGTCCGACGCCGTGCTATGCCCCCGGAGCCGATGATCCCCCATTTAACTATGGCTGCCGTATCCGTCAATCTGGCGCTCACAATATTCCTCCGGGTTTTTCCGTTGGTGACTTAATCGATCTTGATGCGCTCAAGGAGCCGCGAAATTCAGCGTTCATCTGCCTGCGATCCCTTCTCATCGTGCTGGAACTCAGCCTGATTTTGCCCCTGTGGTTTTGCTCATTGGGAACCTGAATTCATAGGTGCCGGAACCGACTTCGAACAAGGCGCGGTCGTCTTCGACGCGAAGGAATTTCACGCCCTCGGCGCTCGCGGCGGGCTGTTTGCCTTCAGTAATTTTGCTGGGGTCGATGGCCGGCAAATAAACCGTTGCCGTCGTGTTGGCAGGAATCGTCACGGCCAGCCGGAAGCCATCCTTGTCTATTCTCCAGTCGCTCACGATTCGGCCGCGGACGGAATCGTAGCTGGCTTTGGCGGAAGTCAGATCACCCACAACATTGGGTTTGATGATGATGTGCCGGAAGGCCGGCGCGGCGGGGTCAAGGTTGATTCCGGCCAGCGCTTTGTAAAACCAGGCGCTGATGTCGCCGAACATGATATGATTTCGTGAGCCGCCGCCATTCCACTCTTCCCACAAGGTCGTCGCGCCCTGCTCAATCCACCAACCCCAGCTTGGCAGATCTTTTTGGCTGGCGATGCGATAGGCGACATCGGCGCGCCCGTTTTCGAGCAGCACGTTCAGGACGTATTTTGCGCCCAGGATGCCAGTGTCGATGTGGCCATTGCGCTGCTCCACGTTCGCGACGAGGTTGCTAAGCACGCGGGGTTTGATGTCTGGGTCTGCCAGGCCCTGGTAGAGCGCGCAACTCAACGAAGTCTGGCTGCCATTGCCATAAAGGCCCGTTTGCGGCTGGTAAAACTTCCGATTGAAGGCTTGTTTGATGGTGGCGGCGAGGGTGGCGTACTGGAGGGCGTCAGCTTCATTACCCAGAAGGTCCGCGGCGAGTGCCACAATGCGAACGTCCCGATAATAATAGGCGGTGGAGGTGATGTCAGCCGGGGTTTTGGTCTCGAAAGGGGCCCAGTCGTTGAGGCCGATATCGACGATGCCATCCTTCGCCTTGCCCGTTAGATAATCGACGTAACGTTTCATGCCCTCGTAATGATCGTGGAGCGGGCGCGTGTCGCCGCAGTATTGGTAGAGGTAAAACGGGAGCAGCAGAAACGCGCTGTCCCAGGCCGGGCCATTGCCCCACTTGTAACCCCAACCGCTGGTGGGCACGATGCCGGGCAGCTCGCCGGTCGGCCGTTGCTCGTCGCCCAGATCGTTGATCCATTTGGTATAGACGGCGGCGGGGGCGAAGTTGAGCAACCCTTGTTCGGCGGCCAGGTGGGCGTCGCCGGTCCAGCCGTTTTTCTCGCGGTGCGGGCAATCGGTGGGGATGCCTTGCAGGTTGCTCAGGTATGCCCGGCGCCCGGCCTGCCAGACTTTGTTTAGCAACGGATTCGAGCACTCGAACTGGCCGGCGACGGGCACAGCCGAGTGGATGAAAACGCCTCGCAGATTGTCCAACGATGGTTTTCCGGGAAAGCCGGTGACCTCAACATATTGAAAGCCGTGATAAACGAAGCGCGAGTGCCAGGTTTCGAGCGCGGCTCCCTTGAGAATGTAGATGTCGGTTTGAAACTGCTGGTTGGTATCGACCTTGACGACGTGCTGCTCAATCTCCGCCCGATCGATCATGCCGTCGGCACCCAAGCGCTCGCTGTATTTCATGACCACCTTCGTGCCCGCCGGGCCATGCACGCTCAGCTCAGCGAATCCAGCGAGGTTTTGTCCCAGATCGAAAACGAAAACGCCGGGCTTCGGCTCCGTGATCTTAACGGGCTTGACGACCTGGCCGGCTTTGATGGGTGGCATCGTTTGCGCCACGAGCCTGCCTGCTGGAGGCTCGACCACTTGCGCCGCCGGCCAGGCGGCATCGTTAAAATCCGCCGTGTCCCACCCCGGTTTTTCCAAACGCGCATCGTAGTTTTCGCCGCCGTAGATACTGTCAAAAATCACCGGCCCGGTGCTGGTCTTCCATTGCTTATCCGTCACGACGGTCTCGGTGTATCCATCCGCATATTCGACCCGCAACAACATGGACAACTTCGGGGCCGACCGCCACGGGGCCTGGTGGAAATCCCAAACTGCGCGGGTCTGGACGTTGTACCAGCCGTTGCCGAGGATTACGCCGATCGCATTCTTTCCGCGCCGCACTGATTCGGTGACGTCGTAGGTCACGTAAAGAGCGCGTTTGTCGAACCGGGTGTAGGCCGGGTCGAGAAGGTGGTCGCCAATCTTCTTGCCATTAATGTAAAGCTCGTAGTAGCCCAGGCCGCAGATATAGGCACGCGCCTGTTTGATGTGCCTGCCGAGCGTGAAGGCGCGGCGAAGCAATGGCGCGGGATGCGAATTGGTATCCATCGTCTGGCCGATCCATTGGCCGGGCCAATCCTGCGGCGCGAGCAAGCCCATCTCCCAAAGCGCCGGGGCGCTATAGGCGGACGGTTTTCCGTCCCGGTCCCAGACCCGCACTTTCCAAAAGCACCGCTGGTGCGAAGCCAGCGGCCTGCCGGCGTAGATTGCGTGCAATGTTTGGTCCGATGCCACCCGCTCGCTGTCCCAGAGGTCGCCATCATCTGCTTTCAATTTGGCTTCGGTGCTGGCGACCAGGATTTGATAGGCGGTCTGGCGTTGCGCACGTTGCTGCGATTCGGGGATCCAGCTCAGCCGCGGCTGCACGATGTCGATGCCAATGGGGTTTTCGAGGTATTCGCAGCGCGGTTGCATCACGGAAAGCTTGGCGGGGGCGGCGGGCGCTTTGAAAGCCGGATTAGCAGCGAAGGCCAGGCACAGCAGGAGCACGGTCCTGGCGCATCCAGGCAATGACGGCAGCGCGCGGTTTAGTCCGGCGGTTGCATCACCGGGCAGAGGTTGTTTCATGGGTTTCGGATGGTTCACTTTAATGCCAAAGCCGTTCTAAGCCGGATCATCGGCCCCGCATTCATCGGATTAATCGAGGAAACTTGCAAGCTCATTCACCTCAGGGTGGTTTCAAGAAATCGTAGCCGCCGACGGCAGTCGGCGCTAACACTCCGATAATCGAGGAAAAGTGCGCCGACTGCCGTCGGCGGCTACAAATTTGTGGGTTCTTGAATCCGCCCTGCATTCAACTCCAGCCCTCGATTGCAAGCTTGCGCGATGGCTCGCCGCCAATTAAAAATAGGAAGTCTGTTTCGCCGGAGCCGGGTGTTCCGGCGGTCAGTCTGTGCATATATGCCCTTGATTCGGAAAACTATATTATGAAAAAGTTCTCTCGGCTGGTTGCTTTATTCTCCGTGCTGGCTTGGTGTTCGGCGACGCTTTTATTGGCGGAAGAGGCAAACGGCCTCGGCATCAACATGGGTAACCTCTACCAGGTGTCCAAGGCCAAGTCGCGATCGATCAGTCCCGAGAATTTCACCGGTGAGAAAGGCAAGGCTGGCATGGCGACGGAAGGCACAGGGAAAAACTGCGCGCGCGAGCTGGGTCAGGGTTGGAAGATTTCCCCGTCGGTCGGGATCAAGGCCAAGAGCACGTTTACGCTGGGTGAGATCAAAGGGCCCGGCTGCATCCAGCAGATCTGGATGACGCCCACCGGCAATTGGCGGCGGGCAATCATCCGGTTCTACTGGGATGACGAGCTGACGCCCTCGGTGGAATGCCCGGTGGGCGATTTCTTCGCGTGCGGCTGGGGCAAGTATTGCCAGATCAATTCGCTGGCAATTTGTGTAAACCCGGGCAGCGCCTTCAACTGTTACTGGCCGATGCCCTTCCGCAAGAAGGCCCGAGTCACCCTGGAAAACACGGACGACAAGGCCATGACGCTCTATTACCAGATGAATTACACGCTGACCGGAGTGCCAAAAGCCGCCGGCTACTTCCATGCGCAATTCCGGCGCGAGTCCTCGCTTCAGCAGAAGGGCCTTTACACCATCCTCGATGGCGTCGAAGGGAAAGGCCAGTACGTCGGCACCTACATGGCGTGGGAGGTGCATAGTCCCGGCTGGTGGGGCGAGGGGGAGATCAAGTTTTACATGGACGGCGACCGGGCATTTCCGACCATCTGCGGGACGGGGACGGAGGATTATTTTTGCGGCTCGTACAATTTCGAGAACCAGGCGACGAAGAAGTATCAAGTGTTCTCGACGCCATACACCGGCCTGGCGCAGGTGTTGCCGCCAGACAAGGCCTACGAGCCGGGCCAGAAGTTCGGGCTCTACCGCTGGCACATCGCTGATCCGGTGCGTTTCGACAAGGATTTGAAGGTGACCATTCAAGCCCTGGGCTGGCAATCCGGCGGGCGTTACCTGCCTTTGGATGATGACATCGCTTCCGTCGCCTATTGGTATCAGAAAGAGCCCCACAAGAAGTTTCCGACACTGCCGGCAATGGATTGAAGTCACATAAATAAGTTGGAAGGATTAAAGAAGTTGCATCGGCGGACGACCAGCCCGGGCAGTTGAGATGAAGTAATCTTGCTCTTGAGGCTTGCTGTTTCGGCCAAGGGGTGTATGGTTCATGCGCGTCGGTGAATTTCCAATCTGGCCTGCCATTTTTGGGTGATCCCGCAGAATGTTAGAGTATCCGCTATGAAGAATGATTCAGTGTCGTCGAACCGTCAACGCCAGCCCGCCGTCCCGGCCTGGAAGGAGATGGTGGCCAAGTATCAGGAGCCGGCGGTGTGGCGCAGCGTTTGGCAGGTGGTGAATACGCTCGTTCCGTATGCGCTTCTCTGGTATCTGATGTATCGCAGCCTGGCGGTCTCTTATTGGCTCACCCTGCCGCTGGCAATCCTGGCGGGCGGTTTTCTGGTGCGGGTGTTCATTATTTCCCACGACTGCGGACATGGCTCGTTTTTCAAATCCCAGAAGGCCAACGACATTGTGGGGGTCATCACCGGCGTGCTGAGCTTCACCCCCTACTTTCACTGGCGCTGGGAACATGCCGTCCACCACTCGAGCTGCGGCGATCTGGACCGGCGGGGCAAAGGCGATGTGTGGACGCTGACGGTGCAGGAATACCTGGAATCGTCTCGTTGGAAGCGGCTCTCCTATCGGTTGACGCGCAATCCCGTCGTGTTGTTTGTGGTGGCCCCGCTATTCCTGTTCCTGGTCAAGGAGCGGTTCCCGACGGCAGGGGCGGGCCGGCGGGAGCGGCGCTCGGTGTGGTGGACGAATCTGGCGATCCTGGGATTGGCGGCCGGGCTGATCTGGAGTTTCGGACTCGAGGCGTACCTGTTCATCCAGTTGACGGTCATGGCGATTGCCGGCACTGCCGGGGTGTGGCTGTTTTATGTGCAGCATCAGTTCGAGGGCGTCTATTGGGAACGTGCCGAGGAATGGGACTACACCACCGCCGCGCTCAAAGGCAGTTCCTTTTACAAACTGCCCGGCGTGCTGCAATGGTTCTCGGGCAACATCGGGTATCATCACATCCATCACCTGAGCCCTGACATTCCCAATTACTACCTTCCGAAGTGTCACCAGGCCGAGCCGTTGTTTCAGACCGTGAAGCCCGTCACGTTGTTCTCCAGCTTGAAAGCACTGACCTTTCGGCTCTGGGACGAGCGCCGCCAGAAGTTGGTGGGCTACGGCGCCCTCAAGACGGTTCGCCGGGGGAACGTGTTTACGTTCGAGGAGGAATTCCAGCGCGAGATTGCGACCCCGGATTTCTCCATGCAGGTGGAACTGCAACCCGCGCAGAAGCAAGTGTGGCTGCAGCACATCCCGAAGTGATCCTGTTGGCGAGCATGTTTCAGCACTACAAAAGTTGACATTATGGACGAGCTATTAAGAATCTTGCAGACCAACGCGCTCGAATCGCGCGAGAACATTGCCCGCATGCTGGCGCTGCCGGCGGCGGAGGTGAACCAGCGCATTGCTGATTATGAAAAGCGTGGCGTGATTCGAGGCTACCAGGCGATCCTCAACGAGGACCGGCTTGATCTGGATAAAGTCACCGCCGTGATCGAGGTGAAGGTGACCCCGCAGCGCGAGGGCGGGTTCGACACGATCGCCGAGCGGATCAGCCGCTTTCCCGAGGTGCGCTCGACCTACCTGATGAGCGGCACGTATGACCTATTGCTGTTTGTGGAGGGGCGCACGCTGCGCGAGGTGGCGGCCTTTGTCAGCGAGCGGCTTTCGCCGCTGGCCGGCGTCCTGTCCACCTCGACCCATTTTATGCTCAAGACCTACAAACGGTTTGGCGTGATGATGCACCCGGAGACCACCGATGAACGGCTCACTGTCTCTCCGTAATCGCATCAACGCGACAGTGCGCGACATCCCGCGCTCTGGCATTCGGGATTTCTTCGACATCGTCACGACGATGAAGGACGTGATCAGCCTGGGCATTGGCGAGCCCGACTTCGACACTCCCTGGCACGTCCGCGAGGCCACCGTCTTCGCGCTGGAACGTGGGGCGACCCATTACACGAGCAACCTGGGCTACCTCGATTTGCGCCGCGCGCTGGCTCGATACGTCCACAAGGCTTTCGGCTGCGAATACAATCCGGAGGACGAGGTGCTGGTCACGGTTGGCGTGAGCGAGGCCCTGGATCTCGCGTTGCGGGCGCTGCTCAACCCGGGTGATGAGGTGCTCTACCACGAGCCGTGCTACGTTTCGTATCGCGCGACGATTCTATTCGCGCACGGCGTGCCGCTGGCCGTCGAGACGCGCGCCGAGAACGGGTTTCGCCTCACCCGCGCGATGCTCGAGGCCCGGGTGACGCCGCGGACCAAGGTGTTGATGCTGAACTTCCCGAACAATCCGACCGGCGCGGTGATGAGCCGGGCGGAGCTGGAAGACATCGCGGCTTTCGCCCGCGAACGCGACCTGATCGTGATCACGGACGAAATCTACGGCGAACTGACCTACGATGCGCCGCACCAGAGCATCGTGAGCCTGCCGGGTCTGCGTGAGCGCACGATCTTCCTGCACGGGTTTTCGAAGGCATGGGCGATGACCGGCTTCCGCCTCGGCTACGCGTGCGGTCCGGCGGAACTCATCGAAGCCATGATGAAGATTCACCAATACACCATGCTCTGCGCTTCCTCGCTGAGCCAGAAGGCCGCGCTCGAGGCTCTGGCGCGCCCCGAGGCCGACGTGGCCGAAATGGTTGATGAATACCGGCGGCGGCGCAATTTCATCGCGGAGGCCTTCGCCGACATGGGGCTGGAGTGTCACCGTCCGCTCGGGGCCTTCTACGCGTTTCCGAGCGTGGCGAAGTTCGGGCTGTCGGCGAAGGAATTCGCCATGGAACTGCTGCGCGAGGAGAAGGTGGCGGTGGTCCCCGGGACTGCGTTTGGCAGTTGTGGCGAGGGTTTTGTCCGATGCGCTTACGCGACGGGTCTGGACAACATCAAGGAGGCCATGACGCGCCTGCAGCGGTTCATAGGCCGACACTGAACTGGGGAACCCACACCGGCAGGCTCAGCCGTGGGGGCCGTCGGAAATCATTTCGGGGCGCTGGTGCGCGAGACAATCCACGGACTGTCGTGAGCGGAGGTCGTGCCCGCGCCGGAAGAAGGGTTTTTCTTCAGGATCGGCGGTTTTGAATTTGCATCCAGCCATTTATGGATTTCACCGTGGCCATCGGCGAACGAGAAGCCACAGGCACCATTATGGTATGAGGCGGGCATATCATCCCAGCTTGCGGCACTCGGCCAGAGGGTGGCGGGCGGCATGTGGAGGCCAAACAGACAATCGTTGATACTGTCGGGTTGTTCATCAAGAAACACCCAGGTCATGGCCGGTCCGGGCCTCACAAGATCGCTTTCCTTGAGGAAGGTGCGATAGGTGGTAAGGCCATAGACGTCCCACTCGGCGGTGCCGCCGACGAACCCGTTCATGGAAATACTGCGGCAGCGAGGCCCAATGGTGCTGGGAATTCGGTCGGCTGGACACTTGTAAACGCCGAGATTCTTGCCGTTGTAAGGCCCCAACAGCGAGTTGACCAAATAAAAGGTGTTCGTGTTGGGACTGGGATAACCGGGAAGCGGATACTGGCCCACGTTCCAGTCCAGCACACCGGTACACCAGGCGTTGGTGGAGGTAACGTACCCGCCGAGATTCGCCGGGAATTTGGTATTGTCGGTATTGTATAAATTAAAGGCCAGGGACTGCTGTTTAAGGTTGTTGAGACTTATGTGATCCGGCAAGCGGAAAATCTAAAATAATGGAAAAGTCGCTGGCCCGCGTCTTGGGGAGCGGCAACCGCGAATTCCGACTGTTGCAGGATGGGCGCGATAGCGTCTTGGAGGGCGGGTACATTTGTCCTTGCCCGCAAGCCAGACTTGCCACTTTGGCCGCAATCAGTCTTACTTGGCTGAAATCTTTCACGCGCATGAACGCAGAACAGTTCGCCAAAGCCAAGTCGCTCGGTTTCTCCGACCGGCAAATTGCCCACTTGACCCGCCGAACCGAGGACGCGGTGCGCGCCGAGCGCAAGAAGCTCGGCCTCGTGCCGAGCTATCGGCTCGTCGATACCTGCGCCGCCGAGTTCGAGGCTTACACGCCTTATTATTATTCAACTTACGATCGCGGCGATGACGAGGTGAGGCCCAGCGATCGCAAGAAGGTGATGATTCTGGGTGGTGGCCCGAACCGCATTGGCCAGGGCATCGAGTTCGATTACTGCTGCGTCCACGCGGCGTTCGCGCTCAAGGAAGACGGTTACGAGACGTTGATGGTCAATTCGAACCCGGAAACCGTCTCCACCGACTACGACACCAGCGACAAGCTTTACTTCGAGCCGCTCACACTGGAGGACGTGCTCCATATCTACGAGCGCGAGAAATGCTGGGGCGCGATTGCCCAGTTTGGCGGGCAGACGCCTTTAAACCTGGCGCTGGGCTTGCAGAAGAACGGCGTCAACATCATCGGCACCTCGCCGCAGAGCATCGAGATCGCTGAAGACCGCAAGCTTTTTGCCGAGATGCTGCATAAACTCAAGATTCCGCAACCTCCCAACGGGCTTGCCACCAGCGAGGCTGAGGCGCTGGAGGTGGCAAAGAGGCTCGGCTATCCAATTCTCGTCCGGCCCAGCTTCGTGCTCGGCGGCCGCGCGATGCAAATTGTCTATTCGGATGCCGAGCTTCAGCACTACATGCGCTTCGCCGTCGAGGCCTCCCCGGAGCGGCCGGTGCTGGTGGATCAGTTTCTCGAGGATGCCACCGAAGTAGATGTTGATTGCATCGCGGACATCGGCCATTTTGTTTATCCGAACCAGGGCACAATCGTCATAGGCGCAATCCTCGAACATATTGAGTTCGCCGGAGTCCATTCCGGCGACGCGGCGATGGTGCTGCCACCCCACACTCTCTCGCAACGGATCATCAATACCATCCGCGAATATACCCACTCCATGGCGCGCGAACTCAAGGTGGTGGGCCTGATGAATGTGCAGTACGCGGTGAAAGGAGAAACCGTTTATGTGCTGGAGGTCAATCCGCGGGCGTCGCGCACAGTGCCGTTCGTCAGCAAGGCCATCGGGGTGCCCCTGGCGAAACTGGCCGCCAAGGTGATGGCGGGCAAAACGCTCAAGCAACTTCGGTTCACTAAAGAGATATGGCCGGAGCATTGGGCGGTCAAAGAATCGGTCTTCCCCTTCAATCGCTTTCATGGCCAGGACATCCTGCTCTCGCCCGAGATGCGCTCCACGGGTGAAGTCATGGGCCTTGACAACGACTTGGGCATCGCCTACGCGAAGTCACAGATGGCCGCCGGGGCACCGCTGCCGGAGGGTGGCCGGGTGTTCATCAGCGTGAGCGACGCGCACAAAGACGAGGTGGCGGAGGTGGGCAAACAATTTGCCGACCTCGGTTTCGATCTCATCGCCACCGGCGGCACTGCCAGCGTACTCGAGAAGGCCGGGCTCAAAGTCCGGCGCATTTTCAAGCTGACCGAGGGCCGGCCCAACGCAGTGGACCTCCTGAAGAATCGCGAAATCCAGATTGTCATCAACACGCCGTCGGGCGCCACACCGCACGCGGATGGGGTCAAGATCCGAACCACAGCCGTCTATACCGGCACGCCCATTATGACCACTCTCAGCGGGGCCAAAGCCGCCGCGCTGGGCATCGCCGCGCTCAGGAAGAGCGGCTACGAGGTGAAGACTTTGCAGGAGTACCACTGAGGGCAAGGCTACCCTCCACGAGACCACCGAGTTGCCGTCACGGATGCGACGCGCAATGGCGTGCTGGGCGGGCGCGCGGCCATTATCCGCAGTTTCATGACAGGAACGATAGTTCAGCCGGTTCAGCCGAATGGAAACGATATTATCCTTGCAACTACGGAGCTGCAATCCTATATTGCATGAATGGCAGGCGATTTGATTCAACGTCCCCGCGTTCTGCACGAACTGCAACAAGCCCTGAAGCGGTCACCCGTTGTGGCCCTGCTGGGACCGCGTCAATGCGGCAAGACCACCTTGGCTCACCAAGTGGCGGGCGCGGGTAGTCAGTTCTTTGACTTGGAAAGCTCCATGGACCGCCAGGCCCTGGCGGCGGCCCCCGAACGTACGCTCGCGCCGCTTCGTGGGTTGGTGGTTCTGGATGAAGTTCAGACCATGCCGCAGATCCTGCCCGTGTTGCGGGTGCTTTCCGACCGTCCTGCAACACCGGCTCGCTTTCTCGTTCTGGGCAGTGCCTCCCCCGATTTAATCCGTGGCGCGTCGGAGTCGCTTGCCGGGCGGGTGGCATTCGTGCAACTGGGAGGTTTTGATGTGACCGAAACCGGTGCAGAGAGCGTGGGACGGCTCTGGGAACGCGGCGGCTTTCCGCGCTCGTTCCTGGCCGGGAACGACGCCGTGAGCTACGCATGGCGTCAGGACTTCATTGAGACGTTCCTCAGTCGTGATGCGGCGCGGTTCGGCATTTCCCTGCCACCCGAGGGGCTGAGGCGGTTCTGGACGATGCTCGCCCACCTGCACGGCGGTTCGCTCAACACTGCCGAATTGGGCCGAGCGGTCTCGTTGGATCAGAAGACGACCAGCCGCTACGTGGACATTCTCGCGGGCGCATTCCTGGTTCGACGCCTCCCGCCGTGGTTTGAAAACACCGGCAAGCGACTGGTGAAGGCCCCGAAGATATACGTCCGCGACAGTGGAGTTCTGCACGCTTTGCTGGGATTGCGCACGCCGTCCGAGGTCCGCTCGCATCCACGGTTCGGCATCTCGTGGGAGGGTTTTGCCTTGGAGCATGCCGTCGAGCGCTTGAAAGCGGAGCGCGACGCCTACTTTTGGGGAACCCACGGCGGCGCCGAACTGGACCTGCTCATCAGTCGGGGAGGCGTCAAATACGGGTTTGAATTCAAATTCACCGAGGCTCCCGCCACCACCAAGTCCATGCGTGTCGCGATGACAGATCTGAAACTGAAAAGACTGTTCGTCGTTTATCCCGGCACCCGCCGCTTTGAATTGGACGACGCCATTATTGCGCTGCCGTTGACGGGACTGTTGGAAGAATCCTCGATCTTGTGAAGCAAATCGTTCTTGGTTTCTGCCGTCAATGTTTCAAAATCCTGTGAATCCACCCGCCGCATGCGTTCTAACCTCCAGAGCAAGCTGGCATCAGTGGCGCTGCCTGAGTTCAAATGTTGGCAGCTACGCGGTCATCTATCACGGTTAACACCCACGCCGCCCTCGCCCACAGTCTTGCGCTCGCGGCTTAGCCGCTAACCGAAAAATCCAGTCGTGCGCCCTCGCTGCGTTTGCCGAGGAATGCAGAATTGACCCTCTTCCCGCTGTCGGTCACATTGAGTGCCTCGAAAAACCCTGACAAACCCGTTTATGCACATAGATCGATACGGATGGTGGCGTTGTTCTACCCTGATCACGACGGCATTTCTCGTCGCCAGCGCAGTGCGGGCGGCTGATGGGTTGGACATCGCGTCCCCGATGCCCTATGCCGTGTTTCAGCGCGCACCCTCCAACACCGGGCGAATTCCCATTGCGGGTTCCGCCGCGGCAGTCGTGGCACGGGTGGAGGCCAAGGTGACGCTGGCACCGGAGTATAAGGAGGGAATCGACGGCCGATCGTCGGGTTTCGTCGAGATCGCAAGGCCAGGAACGCGGGAGTTCCGCGGATCGCTCGAGGCCGCTGCGGGCGGCTGGTACACGGTCACGGTCCGCGCCCTTGATGCGGCGGGGGCGGTGGTCGGCGAGGCCACCATCGCCAAAGTTGGCGTTGGCGAGGTGTTCGTCGCCGCAGGCCACTCGTTCTGCTCCAACTTCCAGGGCAAAAAACCGGGTAAAGCCGAAGACGATCGCGTGGCCACCTGCATCGATTGGACCAACACACCGCCCGCGCATTTGGCGTTTCGCCATGCGGACGATCCCCTGCGTCCAGGCGATGCGCACCGGGCATCCCCGTGGCCGGCCGTCGGCGACGTCCTTGTGCGCCAATTGCATGTCCCGGTCCTTATCATATCCACAGGCATCGGGGGCACGACCGTCGAGCGCTGGCGCCAGGTCGCGGAGAATCCCGCTTCCGGCGATTCGGCCTATGTCGCCTGTCGCGCCACGCTCCAACGCTGGACTCCCTACACCGGACTGCGTGCGCTGGTGTGGTTCGGCAACGAGAACGACCTGAATCAGGGTCCTTCCGCCGAAGTGTTCACCGACAACTTCAAACGCCTGATTGCCCGGACCCGTGTCGATTCTGGAATCCCCAACCTTCCCTGGGTCATTGCGTTCGACGCGTTCGATCCGGGAATCCTGGAGAAGATCGGCCCGGTGGAGATGCAACGGCGCAAGGAGCGGCTTGATCGCGGTGCTCAAACGGTGTTGGAAACCGTGCCTTTCACCTATGACGGTCCGCAGACCGACGACCTGGGCCCTGAGTTCCGGCGCAGCGATGGGGATCATTTCAACGAGGCGGGCGTCCGCCAGTTGGGCATCCGGTTTGCGCGCCAGATCACACGAGCGT
>Ga0194039_1001184_pt1 | contig 14240 bp, 15 predicted proteins | sample JunL228m_MetaG_FD_148679 | JGI IMG/M metagenome (GOLD analysis project Ga0194039, IMG submission 148679) | Anoxic zone freshwater microbial communities from boreal shield lake in IISD Experimental Lakes Area, Ontario, Canada - Jun2016-L227-8m | ecosystem: Environmental > Aquatic > Freshwater >... | reverse complement strand
TGAGACAGGAGGGCGCCCCAGGTACGGAGACTGTTTTCCAGCCACTGGTCCTCCGTGGAAACATAATACCGGTCATCAAAGGAGGGATGGCAAACGATGGAGGCAGGACGAAAGTAGTCGGCAAGGGTCAATACCTGCATGATCCGCTCCTCGGAGACACGGCGAATCTGCGGATCAATGGCGCCTGGCCGGAGGTCCATAAAGGGGGCATGAAAGGTAACCCTCAGACCGGCGTCCCTGAGTTTGTCGGCAACATGGCGGTAATCAGCCTCGCGATAGGTATCCAGGGTATCGCTGTTAAAGCTGATTTCCGGATTCATTCCGTATTGCAGGACCCTGGGAAGATACTGCTCGTAGAGAAAATGAAAAGGAATGTGGACCTGAACTTTTTTCAATATCGGGAATAATGCAATCTTCTCCATGCCTCCTCCTGAAGGTTGTGAGGGGAACCCTTGAAAGACGGAGGGTTTTTACCACATGAGACCGGCTTAAGACAATGGAAAATAATACATTTCATATTGACAATCAAAACTTAATCTGTTACTGAAAACAACAGGTTATTACATTTTATCCAGAAAGGGGGACCTTCAGCCATCTCCGCAAGCCTATCCAAAACCGCCAATAGTGAGGCCATCGCCCCACAACCCATGGACGCCAAAGAAAGGGTGTTATGTTGCATAAATGCCGCCCTGACCCGGAAAGCTCATAATCTTGTGGTCATGAAAGTAGCGGAAATATCATCTTTTACTGATTATTTTCTCATCTGCAGCGGCGCCTCGGACCGTCAGGTTAAGGCCCTGTGCTCCTCAATCGAGGAGAGCCTGAAGAAGGTAGGTATGGCCCCCCTCGGCATTGAAGGAGAAAAGCATGGTAGGTGGGCCCTCATGGATTACGGTGATGTCGTCATTCATGTTTTTTTGGAACCACTCCGGGAATTTTACGATATCGAGCGCCTCTGGGCGGATGCCCCCAAGATGTTCATCTCCGACGATGCCTCCCTGATTGAGGAACTTGCCGAGGGCTTGTGATGTGTTGAAGGAAGTGCTCCGGGATTTGGCCGATGTATTGTTTCCTCCCCGTTGCCAGTCCTGCCGGACGGTTGCAGAAAAGTTGACCAATGAACTTTTTTGCGCGGTCTGTGAAGAGAAGATTCGATACATTCGCCCCCCTCTCTGCCCGGCCTGCGGGGCCCCCTTTCCCGATTCCGCAGGATCGGACCATCTGTGCGGAGACTGTCTGACGGCACCCAAGCCTTTCGCCGTCGCCCGATCCGTCGCTGCCTTCGATGGCATTCTGCTTGAGGCTATTCATGCCTTTAAATATCATAACAAAACCGGTATGGGAAGCGGCCTGGGAAAGATGATGACCGGTGATTCCTATACCGGCACAGACCTGCAGGGCTACACGATGATCATGCCGGTTCCGCTCCACATCCGGCGTCTGCGGGAACGGGGATTCAACCAGTCCCTGCTCCTGGCAAAAGTACTTTCCGCAAGGTATGCCATCCCCCTGGATTTTGGCACTCTGAAGCGAGAAAGAGACACGCCGCCCCAGACGACGATGGGACGCAAAGAGCGGCAGGCCAATATTAAAGGGGCCTTCGGCGTTGCCGATAAAGAAAGGGTCAGGAAGCAGCATGTTTTATTGATTGATGACGTTTACACTACGGGAAGTACCCTCGCCGAGTGCACCCGGGTGTTGTTGAATAGCGGTGCGTCCCAGGTCGGTGTTCTCACCTTGGCTAGGGCGCTAAAGGATGTCTGATAAATCCGGCTACGGAATGGGGGTCGAAAATGAATAAAATCTTTTCCAGAGAGACGTTGAAAGAAGAATTAAACGGATTGCACCGGGCAGGGAAAACCATTGTCTTTACCAACGGCTGTTTCGATATTCTCCACGTCGGCCATGTCCGTTACCTGCGGGAAGCAAAAAAGCTTGGGGATATCCTTGTGCTGGCACTGAACAGCGACACCTCCGTCCGCGCTATTAAAGGGGAAAAACGTCCTCTGGTCCCGGAAGATGAGCGGGCGGACATCATGGCTGCTCTGGAATCCATCGATTACGTGATCCTCTTTGATGATCCGACTCCCCAACAGTTGATTGAATATCTAAAGCCCGACATCCTTGTTAAAGGAGGTGACTGGAACGAAGCGGCAATTGCCGGTGCCGATTTCGTGAAGGCTTCGGGGGGCAGGGTCATCACCATCCCCCTTACCGAGGGTCGCTCGACAACCAACATCGTGGAAAAGATTCGGCAGGTTTATGGTTGACAGAATAGGAGAGATTCAAAGCTCTTGCAATCCATATGTGGAAATTTATTGATGTATTTCTCAGAAAAAATTTACGTTGAACCCGCCTTTGACCCTTCATTTTTTTCTTTACAAACACCTGCGGATCGTGTATGTCCTGTCACCCAAAAGACATGATACAAGTATAAAGTATAAGGTGATGAGATGCCCTTGAAGGCCGACAAACTCCAGTTTTTTAGATTCATGTTAAATCAGAAGATAAACGAATTGCTGTTGGATGCGGAGAAAACCGTATCGGAAATGACCAACGGCAAGGAGAACTATCCCGATCCCAATGATCGGGCATCTCTGGAATCGGATCGTAATTTCGAACTTCGGATCAGGGACCGGGAAAGAAAACTCATTGCCAAGATGCGGGAAGCCATTCAGCGCATCGACGATGGCGCCTATGGTATCTGTGGGGCCTGCGGATGTGACATTTCTGAAAAGAGATTGATCGCCAGGCCTGTGACCACTGAGTGCATCGAATGCAAGACCAAACAGGAGAAGCTCGAAAAAATGAAGGGCGAATAGCCTTCTCCCTTCCCCCCTCTCTCCCTCCTTGCGTCTAAAAAATGAAATTCATGATATGTATTGAGGTAATGTCTATTACAGTGCCAACAGATATATTTATTGCCCCACTCTCGCCCTGTCCCTCCCCCTGATAAGGATTGAGCCGCCATGTTTGTGAAGGTTGCCATCCCTATTCCCAAAGATCAATCCTTTGATTATATCGTCCCCACGGAGATGGAGAAAGATGTCGCTATTGGCAAACGGGTGCTTGTCCCCTTTGGCAACAAGCGGGAGACAGGATGCATCGTCGGGATCACAACCGCTACGGATATTGAAAATCCCAAAGAGATCATTGAGGTTCTGGATCAGGAGCCGTTGTTTGACGACCGTGATCTCGCCTTTTACAGTTGGACGGCGGATTATTACCTTTATCCCTTGGGAAAGGTCCTCGGAGAAATCCTGCCGGGGGTAAAAGACCGCCGCACCAGGAAGGAAAAGGTAGCCGTTGCCAGTTGCAACGCATCGTCAACCACCGAAAAATTAACGGTAAAACAACGTCTCGTGCTTAAAATCCTTCAGGAGGAGGCCGAGGTATCCGTTGCCGTCCTCTGCCAAAGGTTGGGAAACGTCCGTTCCACCCTTACTGCCCTCGAAAAAAAGGGACTTGCCTGTATTACGGAAAAGGGTGTACTCCGCTCTTTTCCGCCCTTTCTCACCGTTGGGGAACCTTCGGGAAGACCGATCGCGAATCCCTCTCAGGAAGCGGTCTTAAAGGAGCTCCACTGCAACCTCCAGTCCGGTCAATTCAACACCTTTCTTCTGCACGGCGTAACCGGAAGCGGTAAAACCGAAGTCTATTTCCAGGCTATGGAGGAGGTCCGCCGCCGCCAGGGAGGGATTATCTATCTCGTTCCGGAAATTGCCCTGACCCCCCAACTCCTCACGCGTCTCAAAGAAAGGTTCGGGAATGAAAACATTGCCGTCCTCCATAGCGGCGTCTCCCGCGCCATCCGTTATGACCAGTGGCAGCGCCTCCGACGCGGCGAAATGCACATGGCCGTGGGGGTGCGCTCTGCCCTCTTTGCGCCGGTCCGGGATCTGAAATTGATCATTGTCGATGAGGAACACGACGCCTCCTATAAACAGGATGACCGGCTGCCTTACAGTGCCAGGGATCTGGCGATTGTCAAGGGACGTCTGCACGGGGCAACGGTTGTCTTGGGATCGGCGACGCCGGCGGTGCAAACCTCTTTCAATGCCCGGACCGGGAAATTCACCTGCCTGACCATGCCCGGCCGGATTGCCGACCGACCCATGCCCCGCGTGGAGATTGTCGATATGAAAATGGAAAAGGCTATTCACGGCGGGAAGACCTTTACCATATTTTCCCGGCGTCTCACCGACGCCATAAGGGAAACCCTGGATCGAAAGCAGCAGGTCATGCTCCTCCTAAACCGGCGTGGCTATCACACCTTCCAGATTTGCCGGGACTGCGGCCATCCCCTGAAGTGCCGGAATTGCGAGGTATCCCTGATTCAACATGCCCAGGAAGGGGTCTGGAAATGCCACTACTGTGATTATACCCTTGCGGGAGGATTGGTTTGTTCCCGGTGCAACAGCGCAAATATCGGCGTCTACGGTATGGGAACGGAGCTGTTAGAGGAGGAGATAACCAACCGTTTCCCCACTGCCCGGATCAGGCGCATGGACAGTGACACCATGGACCGGAAAGGGGCTCACGAGCAGTTGCTCAATGCCCTCGGTCAGGACCGGATCGATATTCTCGTGGGAACCCAGATGATTTCCAAGGGGCATGACTTTCCAAATGTCACCCTGGTGGGTGTGATCCTGGCGGATACGTCCCTTAGCCTTCCCGATTTCCGCGCTGCGGAGCGAACCTTCCAGCTCCTGACCCAGGTTTCCGGCCGGGGAGGTCGGGGTGATTTCCCGGGAAAGGTGATCATTCAAACCTTCAATCCCAACCACTACGCCATCCAGAAGGCCAAAGATCACGACTACGACGGTTTCTACGAAGAAGAAATCTCTCTGCGCGAATCCTTGTTCTACCCCCCCTTTTCACGACTGATTCATCTGCGCCTGTCTTGCATCCATCAAGCCAAAGGGGAGGTTGGAATCAACAGGCTCGCGGAAAAGGCACGGGAGCTTCTCAAACTGGCCAGGGTGAGGGGAAAGGTGGAAATCGTCGGGCCTGCGGAAGCCCCCCTGTTCCGGCTGCGGGGCCGTTACCGCTGGCAACTTCTTCTGAAAGGGGATGACAGCCGTTTTCTGCACGCCCTGATACGGGATATACTGTCGGGCTTTCACGCCCCGGGCGTGCAGATTAAGGTTGATGTTGACCCCGTTCACTTCATGTAATTCCGATTCTCTGTGTTCTCCCCTACATCAAAGCAAAACATGCCAAAATAAAGATTGACCGATGCGGTTCTATCAATTATATCAATTATAATAACTTTTAACTTGGAGTCTATGGCTATGCGCAAAACAATCTCTGCTATGGAAGCCCGGCACAACTTTGGCCAGGTGATGAACGAGGTTTCGCTTCGAGGTGATGAGTATGTTATCGAACGAGCGGGCAAACCACTAGTTGTCATGATCTCTGTTGATAAATACAAACAGCTGCAACAGGCCCAGGAGGAAGCACGCAACGCCTTTTTCCAGGTTGTGGACAAAACTCATGAACGGAACAAAGATTTGAAACCTCAAGTAATTGAGCAAGAGGTTGACGATGCTGTCCGGGCTATAAGGGCAGCAAGGCAGCGGAAAGGGTGATCAGCCCACTCATGATCAAAATCGTTCTGGATACCAATGTTCTTGTAAGCGCTGTTTTGTCACCGAATGGCAAGCCTGCCCAAATCCTTAATATGGTAAGAACGGGCGACTTACAATTAGTTATTTCTTCGGAAATCATTGATGAAATTAAGGAAGTATTCTTGTATCCGCAGATTAAAAAGCGCAATCCTTTTTTGCAGACCCCTCAACAAATAGAATTTTTTTTAGGAGACCTGCTTAAATTTGCAGAAGTCACTCCGGGGAAATGCAAGGTCAATGCTGTGTCGGATGTATCGGATAACAAATTTTTAGAGTGTGCTTTGGAGGGAGAGGCAAATTTTATTATTTCCGGTGATAAGCATCTAAAGGAATTGCGAGTATTTGAGGGGATAGAAATTGTTGATCCGGATGAATTTCTGCAAAAAGGCCAGGTGAAATAGCAAACCAGGTGTGTTGTGCGGATAACATGCGCTAAAAATCTGTCCGGTTTCCCTCTTGACATTACACAAGCAATTGTGTACTAACGTGTGTGGAGGTGATGTATGGCCACAAACTTGGCAATAGACGACAAACTCATCATAGAGGCTCAAACCATCGGAGGCGCCAGAACGAAAAAGGCAGTCGTTACGGAGGCACTAACGGAATATATCCAAAGAAGAAAACAGATACAGATCACGTCGCTATTTGGGAATGTGGATTACGATCCGGATTACGATTATAAAAAAACCAGGTCGCGGCAGTGAAAATACTTATTGACACCTCCATCTGGTCTCTGGCGTTGAGACGATCAGGTGCGCTTTCCAGGAAAGATCAATCTCTAGTTCACGAACTTACGGAACTTATTGGTGAAGTTCGCGTCGCAATGATTGGACCCATTCGCCAGGAACTGTTATCTGGTATTACGATAAAGAGTCAATTTGACATACTCAAAGAAAAGCTCTTGGCGTTTGAGGACATACCGTTGACCAGGGAAGATTATGAACGGGCAGCAGAATTCTACAACACCTGCCGTAAATCCGGCATCCAGGGGTCACAGATCGACTTCTTGATATGTGCAGTCGCAGCCGGCAGAGAGATCCCGATATTCACGACTGATAATGATTTCCTCCTTTACGCAAAATACCTGACGATATCCCTTCATCACCCGGCGAATAAAACATCTTGAGCGCCCGGCTGCAATGTTTTATCCGGCATTATTTGTCGTGTATTTGGACGTTATGTGGAGCATCCACGAAGTCACACATCCTACATTTTCCAAAGGGAATACAATATTTATTGAAAGCGAGAACTTGGGGAGAAGTGATTGTGTAGCAGCTTTGAACCAATGATGCTCGGGGGCGGGAGCAGAAAAAAAGGAAGCTTCCGGTTATTTGGTACATCTACGAGTCAACACTTATGGTGGATGAAATATTTTGAGGATTTGCGTTTGAAATGATTGATGTAACGTAAAGATCACCGGCCCGCGGAACGCGGGTCCGGTGATCTAATTGTTAGGAGCTTTTTTTACAAATTCCGGGTACAGCTTTTTCATGCACGCAGGGCAAATACCATGACTGAAATCGGCTTGAGGATGTCGAATAAGATAATGCTCAATGGGATGCCAATTATCTTCTTGGTCTCTGATGCTTTTGCAGTTTGCGCAAATTGGGACGATGCCTCGTAGAGCTTGAAGCTCCATCAAATAGTCTGCTAATCGTTTATTTTTGTCACCAAGCACTGCATTCACGTAAATCATTTCGAGATGTGTCTCTATCAATCTCTTGAAATTGAGCATGAGATTTTCAAGTGTTTTAGAATATTCATTTCTCTTGTTATCAAGAACACAAATAGTGCCGAACGGTTGTTTACTTGGCAACATAAGAGGAAATCCCAAATAGGAAATCATGTTCAGCTTTATATCTGGGTTATTTTTCCAGTTGTCGTCTGCCAGAGCATCGTGCACAAGAAGTTTGTTCTGCGTTCTAATTACGGTTTCACAATACAGTCCCGACCCTTGGAGGTGCGCACTTTCACCTGGATGGTAAGGATTTCCTTCGCTCTGGCTGGAAACAAACACCTCAATATCAGCATCGCGCAATCTCATAATCAATGCGGCAGGAATGTTCGCAGTATGCGATAGAATGTCAAGGATTTCCTGCCAATTTTCCATAATGTTCTCTGGTAAAATAATCTCGATTTTCTCGTTTATCATTCTTCACTCCTAACAATTAATATACGGAATAGATCTTTCCCCTACTTTGGCAATGGCCTACATTATGCTATCGATACATAGGTATCAGTCATTAATAATTATAAATCTCTCGATTTCCGAATTCGTTCCATAATATCATAATAGACGTAATCCATATATCATCAAGAGTTGATTATGAGAGAGAAAATGGACCCCTCCCAACCTCTGACAAAGTTTGAATTCAAAGAAATTTATCATCCATATCGTGATCTCCGAGAGATCAACATCATTTATTTCTGTTTGAAGTCAAGTATTTTCTTCAAGGGCGGCGTCTTACTGACTTCAGGAAGGAGCGGATCTGCTCCAAAAGGGAGAAATTGGCTTTCAGATGTATGCGCGCTTTCCAATGGAATTCATTGGCTGGCTAAATTAAACTATGTGAGGACTTGCATTTGAACAGTTGTATCATCGGGGGAAAGTGTCTCCCAACATTTCAAGAAACTCTGCGTACGCGGATCGTTCAAGACAACTTAGTTATATGGATAAAACATTTGTATTTACCGCACTGTCTCTCGTACCGTAACGTGCCATTTTTATGTAACAAATTTCCCCTGATTGTAGAAGGTTATTTCCGCATCCCCAAGAATTGTCTTTGAAGATTTTTTTTATAATTACTGAGGGATTTACATGCCTGATGGCAAACAGTTTTTGAAAGAAATGGGTACTGAGGGGAAGCGCTATCTTCGTTGGCATTGGCAGGGGGCAACAATTTTGTTTCCTTTTCAGAGAATTTGCGGATATATAAAAGCTAATCACTTGCCGGGGAGGTTCATGCACCATGCCCAAGCCGAGGCTGCTGTTTATGGGGACGCCGGAATTTGCCGTTCCGTCGCTGGAAACGATCATTAATGCTGGGTACCCTGTCGTCGGGGTGGCGACCCAGCCGGACAAACCCAAGGGGCGGGGTCGGCGCCTCCAATCCTCGCCGGTGAAAGAACTGGCGGAAGAAAAAGGCCTGCTGGTCCTACAGCCGGAGCGGGTAAGAGACGACACCTTCATGCAGATCTTCCGAGGTCTGAATCCCGATCTGGTTGTCGTTGCCGCCTTCGGCCAGATCTTGCCCGTTGAGATTCTTGAACGCCCGAAACTGGGCTGCATTAACGTCCATCCTTCCCTGCTCCCCAAATACCGGGGTGCGGCGCCCCTCAACTGGACCCTGATTCGCGGCGAAAAGACAACCGGGGTAACGATCATGATGATGGACGCCGGCGTCGATACGGGTGACATTATCCTTCAGGAAGAGGCACCGGTGGGAGAAGGGGAGACCTGTGATTGCCTTCATGACCGCTTGGCTAAGATGGGGGCGAATCTCCTCCTGAAAACCATCCGGCAGATCGAACAGGGGACGGCGATCTGGACACCCCAGGATCATCATCAGGCTACCTATGCCCCCCGCCTGAAGAAAGAAGACGGACGGATCGACTGGAGCAAGGACGCCGTGGATATCGTCAATTTTATCCGTGGTTTGTCTGCAACGCCCGGTGCGTATACATACCTCGACGGGAAGGTTTTTAGAATCTTCATGGCTATCGCGGAACCGGGAGCAGTCATAGCGGAGACAGGAGCAATTGGGCCGTCAACGAAGAGAGGACTCCCCGTTGCGGCGGGAACGGGCTATGTCTATCTTCAGGATGTTCAGTTGGAGGGCAAAAACAGGATGGGGATACAAGATTTTTGTCGAGGCTATCCTATCGGGTCTCACGCCCGTTTGGGATAAAAGATGAAAAAGCAAACACCTCGTTCTCTTGCCATTGAGATCCTAAACCGGGTGGAGGATGGCAAGGCCTTCGCCGAGCCCCTCCTCGATCAATATCTTGCCACGGATCTCCTTAGCGATACCCGGGACAGAGGCCTGCTCACGGAATTGGTTTATGGAACCCTGAGGATGAGGGGTTTTGTGGACTGGGTCCTCGCTCAGTTTCTGCAAAAAGATCTCACCGCCACCGATACGGGCCTGCGGAATATTCTCAGAACCGCACTGTATCAGATTTTTTTTACCGACAAAATTCCGGACCATGCCATCGTCAATGAGGCCGTCGAATTGACCAAACTCGCCGATCCCGGGAAGGTTTCCCTCACCAATGCCATCCTCAGAAACGTCCTGCGCCGCAAGGAACAACTGCCTTTCCCGGAGCGCCGTCAAGACTTCCGTAACTATATGGCTGTCCTCCACTCCCACCCCACCTGGATGGTCGATAGATGGGTCCGGCAATGGGGAGAGGAAGAGGCACTTTCCCTCTGCCAGACCAATAATACCGTTGCCCCCATGGTGTTGCGTGCTAACCGTTTGCAAACGAATCGGGAAAGGGTTATAGAAGAGCTGCATCGGGAAGGCATTACGGTCGAGAAAACCGCTTATGCCCCGGACGGACTCATTGTCCGGGAGGCAGGAAAGTCACTCCGGGACACGGTTGCTTACCGGCAGGGGTTATTCCAGGTTCAGGACGAGGCGTCGCAAATGATTGCCCGGCTGGTGAATCCGGTGGCTGGTGAGACCATGCTGGATCTCTGCACCGGGATGGGAGGAAAGGCGACCCATCTGGCGGAAATAATGGCGAACCGAGGCAGGATTATCGCCGTAGATCTCCGGAAAGGTAAACTCCGGCAATTACAAGACCTGGCCAAACGCCTGACCGTCCGGATCATTGAACCCGTCGCGGCGGATGCCACGGCCGATCTGGACAGGGTTGATCATGAATCCTGCGACCGGGTCCTTGTCGATGTTCCCTGTTCGGGTCTGGGAACCCTGCGCAGGTGCCCTGAGATAAAATGGCGGCTGACACCGGAAATCCTTCAAAGTAACACCCGGCTTCAGAAAAAGTTGCTTGACCGGGCCGGGAATTATGTAAAACCGGGAGGAAGGCTGATCTACAGCACCTGTAGCATCATGCCGGAAGAGAACGAGGAGATCGTCGAAGCATTTATCGCGACCCATCCGGAATTTCTCCTGGTCTTCCCCACAGGTGTGGAGCGGTTGTTTTTAGATGACCGGGGATACTTCCATACTTTCCCCCATCGTCATGGTACCGATGGCTTCTTTGGGGCAGTCATGGAAAAAATGACCGAAAGCGAAAAGGGTTATGGCCCCATCGGCTGGCAGGATTGACTATGAACAGGAAAACAATCGTAATTGTCGGCATTCTGATCATCGCCCTAGGGGCGGGGGTATTTTACAGCCTGCCCTACGTGACGATCTACCGGATCATTGCAGCTCTGGAAACAAAAGATACGCAACAACTATCGGAACTTGTCGACTTTCCCCAGATCCGGGAGAATTTGAAGCGCTCCGTCGGGACAAAGCTTCAATCCGTGCCGACAAATACGGAACCTGACGCCTGGGGACAAATCCAGAAGTCCGCGACCTTCCGGATCATCGCCAGCGCTGTGGAAGATATGGTCACCCCGGAGGGTCTGGTTACTTTCGTTCAGCAGCGCCTGGAAGCCATGGTTACGGTTCAGGACGGAACGAACAAGATAAAACTCACTGCTTGGCCGCTTTTTGTTGCTCTTGTCGGAAATGCCGAGCTTGCCTATGCCTCCCCGTCCGAATTCATTGTCGCTGTCAAGGTAAGTGACACCGGACAGATGCGGTTTATTCTGCGCAGGAATGGTGTCGCGTGGCGACTGACGAATCTTGAATTTTAAAATTTAGTAAAAGGCATCCTCATTCCCGCTTGGCATAGGTGTCAATAAGGGATTGAAGGCGGGACAATGCCTGACTGGTGTCGGCGGATGCCCCTGCGGGGATCGTGCCGGGAGGGAGCAGGATCACACGCTCATCCATCATCCCCGTTTCCTCGGCCATAATGATCATTCCCTCGGATACGACGAGGTCGGGAGAAATGACTTCGATGCGCCGGGCGGCGATTACCCCGCTCAATACCTTGCCCAGGTGGCCGATAGTGCCATGCGTCATAACCCTTGCCTCCGTAGCTTCTGCCAGAATATTGCCCCCCGTCATTGTTCCGCCCAGGATGACGGCCCGGAGGCTGGAACGCAGAAGATCCGGTCCCGAAAAATGCCCACCGTAAATCACCATTCCGAAAGCGGTGATGCCACATTCCGCCCCATCAAAGCGGCCATCACGGACCTCGGCATGCCTGGCCTCGCTCAAGGCGCCCCGTCCCGTGAAGTTCCCCCCGGTGAGAACCAGGTCGCTGCTTTCACAGAAGGCGTAGTCCCCAGTAAAGGTTCCCCCCTTGATGGCTGCGGCTTTGAGGCCGTAGCAGGCCATGGAACCGGAGAATTCACCACCGCGGATCTCTATCCTTTCGGCGGCATAGAAGCAAAAGGCATCACTGAATCGACCGCCCAGGACGCGGGCATCCTGCGCTGCATGAAAGGCGTGGGGTCCACGGAAATCTCCGTTCTGGATAGTGGCGTTGAAGCTGCCGCGGAAGGCATATTCCCCCTCAAAGATGCCCCCCTTAACATGCACATTTTTTTGACCCGCCTTGTCGGGATGGGGCTTGGAAAACCACATGGTTCAACCTTTCATGTCTCAATTCATGGCACCATTCGCACCTTGGGTTTTGCCTGTTTGTCTATGCGATAAAGCTGATTCCTGTTTGCAGGAGACTATAGAGGGTACTGCCCGTCTATGTCAATAAAAAACGGAAATCCGAAAAAAGTCTCCTGCACGATGATCGGTAACACACCCTATGTTTTGTGGTCAAAATCCTCTTGACATAAAAAACAATATCATATAATTGCGCCGTGAAAAAGAATCTGGCAATACTTTAGCAAATTAGTAGAAGGAATAACAATGGATGAAGATAGAGCAACCTGCCCGTATTGCAGTAAAGAGTTTATAGTCGAAGAATATGGATACCGAGTTAAATGTCCGTTATGTAGAGGCCGAATAGATGTGTTCCCCGAATCAAAATACTTCATTGATACACCGTTTGGAGTTATCGGGATTGGGAAATTAGGAGGGTTTTTATAGGCCGATCCAGATGGCCAGCTTATAGGCGAACAGACCGAGGAAAAAGGACATGCTTAACATCAGGGCAAAAGAGGCCCCGAACCACTTCCAGCTTCCCATCTCCCGCTTCATGACTGCCACCGTTGCCGCACAGGGAATAAAAAGCATGAGAACCACGAGAAAGGCCAGGGCCGACGCCGGGGTCATAACCGCAGGAAGAACTCGCACCAATCCCTCATCGCCTACCCCATAGAGGACGCCGAGGGTGGCAATGGCGTTTTCCTTGGCCACGATACTCGTCAGCAGGGCCGTCATCATCTTCCAGTCCAGCCCCAAGGGCCGCCCCACCGGTTCGATAAACTGTCCTATCCCCGCCAGGAGGCTGTCTTCCACCCGGCCGTGGGGAAAATAGGACAGCGCCCATACGAGCACCGATACCGCAAGAATCACCGTTCCCGCCCGTCTGACAAAAGCGATGGTACGATTCCAGATAACCATGCCGATAGTCCGTATGTCCGGTTTGTGATATAGGGGCAACTCCATGATGAAAGGCATGGGCTCGTCCTTGAGAACGAAACGGTTGATGATCATGCCCGTCATGCCCAAGATCAGGATATTGGCCGCCAGGAGGGACCAGGAGACAACTGCGGCGTGTTTAGCAAAGACGGCCGCCGTAACGAAGGTCAGGACGGCCAGCCGGGCGGTACATGGAATGAAGGGGGAAAGAAAGATGGTCAGGAGCCGCTCTTTTTTCGATTCCACGATGCGGGCCCCGAGGATCGCCGGTACATTGCACCCAAAACCCAGGCACATGGGGATGACGCTCTTGCCATGGAGTCCGATCAAGTGCATGAAACGGTCCATGACAAAGGCCGCCCGGGCCATATAGCCCACGTCTTCGAGGATAGCCAGGACAGCGAAGAAGATGACGAGTATGGGCAGGAAGGTCAAGACGGAACCGGCGCCGCCGATGATCCCATCTACCACCAGCCCCTCGATCCAGGGAGGGAAAGACAGCAATGACGGCTGTATCTGGCGGGCAAAGGCGCCCACCAGCCATTCCAGACCCTTTTGCAGAGGATAGCCGACCTTGTAGGTCACAAAAAAGACGCCGGCAAACATCGCCAGGAGGATCGGAATCCCATAGAGGGGGCGGGTCAGGACATGGTCGAGGCGATCCGTCATGACCACCTGTCCCATCTTGAACCGGGAGACGGCGGAACGGGTCGCCTCCTCGATCCAGTCATAACGACCCCCGACCACGGCATGGAGAGAATCTTCGTGCTTGAGCAGGATCGCCTTGAGCTGGTTCCAAATCTCCGGTGGAACAGATTCCTCTATCTTTTTAGATATTTCCCTGTCTCCCTCCATGAATTTCGTCGCCAGCCAGGTATGCCGCGTTTGGACGGTAAGGTTATTACGGAGGAGGTCTTTAATCTCCAAGAAAACTTCCTGATGATCAGCGGCAACATCGGGCAGCCGGGGCTGATAGGAC